>Ga0302320_10000223_pt1 | contig 129808 bp, 117 predicted proteins | sample Bog_T0_3_FD_202130 | JGI IMG/M metagenome (GOLD analysis project Ga0302320, IMG submission 202130) | Peat permafrost microbial communities from Stordalen Mire near Abisko, Sweden - Bog_T0_3 | ecosystem: Environmental > Terrestrial > Soil > Wetlands > Peat | place: Sweden: Abisko, Stordalen... | reverse complement strand
TGCGGCGCTTCGTTTAACGTCGCGAAGACTGTTAGTCGATTATAAGAACACATATCGATAATAGTCCATAGAGTAGAGTCTGCCAAGTGCCCGGCGGTTGCGTGGCTGTGATGAGGTCACTCAGCAAGAACGCCGGTGATTTGCGTGAACACGCCCGACAAAGGTGCGTGTTTCATGCAGCGCTTTCTAGTGAATCGCGATAAGCAACCGGGTGGGACTGCGGAAGGTAGTCGAGGGCATCCATGACAGCTCGCTCTCGGTACGCTCAAAATCCGGGTAAGCGCGCAGGAACTCCTCGTAGATGATGCGCATTGCGAGGCGCGCCACCATCGAGCCGAGGCAGGCGTGCACCGACGCCGAAACCGAGGTGACCCCTGGGCTTGCGGCGAATGTCATAGCGTTCAGGATTTGGAAATTGCCGCTCGTCGCGGTTGCCCGAGCCGTATATCTCGCCGCACCGGCACACCGAGCTGGCGCAGTGCGTGTTCGTGAGTGCCGGGCCGCGATCCGAATGGAGGAGCGGCTCGCGACGCTGCGGGGACCGGCGCTCGCGCTGCTAGCCCCCGGCACCGTGCATGCCTTTCAGTTCACGGGCGACACCCAAGGATTCGTGCTGACGCTGTCGGCCGCGGAACTTTCCGGCTCCGGCGGCGATGAGCTTGACGCGGCCTCGCGGGCACTGTTCGTCGGCTCACGCGTATTGCGGCTCGAGGCGAATGGGACAGTGCTGGGACGATTGGCGCGACTTTTTGCGCAGCTCCTCGACGAGTTCGGCTCCCCGGGAGTGCCGAAGCGCCGGTGTGCATGATCCAGCGCCGGCTGGCGCTAGAGGCCCGACGGCAGCTCACTTATACGGCGAATTCAGTCGCCCAGGTGGCCCTCCAGCTCGGCTTCCGGGACTCAGCCTATTTCTGCCGGGTTTTTCGCCGTCATGCGCGCCTCTCACCGCGGCAGTTTCGGCGCGCCTCGTTGAGACCCGATGCTGCGCCGGTGGCGCGCGAGCCCTGATAATTCGACGCGCGGCATCCTCGTCGGCGTATCGACCGCGAAGAGGTATCAGCCCGCGGGCCGCCGATTAGCGACGCGACGGTTCGGCGCGGTTCGGCCGCTCCGCGGACCGCTTGCACGGTTTCCAGTATCGCGGCTTCCCATGGACTTGATGATGTTGTCGGCGGTGCGACTGATGTGTTCGCGCATAAGCCGCGTGGCCAACGGAATATCGCGCGCGATGGTCGCGTCGGCGATTCGGCGATGTTCGTCGTCGGCGTCGCGATTACGCGGCAACGTTATCTCAAAGCGCCGATAGCGCTCGCTCTGTTCATACAGTTGCTGCCGAATCTGCAATAAGCGCGGACTGCCGCACGCGCTTACCAGCGCGCCATGGTAGGCACTGTGCGCCTCGGCCCATTGCTGGCTATGCGAAGAGCGGTCCACCATGCGCGCCGTATTGGCCAGCCGGTGACCGGCCGCGAGAATGTGCGACTCCCACTCCAGGTTGCCTGATTCGATCGCCCAGGTCAGACACAGGGTTTCGACGCCGATACGCACGCGCGTGAGATCGGTCAGATCCTCGATTGAAATCGGAGACACGGTGTAACCGCGATGCGCTTCCGTTCGCGTCAGCCCTTCGGCGGAGAGCCGTGTCAAAGCTTCACGCAATGAACTGAGACTGATGGAGTACTGTTTCGTAAGCACGTTTGTGCGCAGACGGGAACCCGGCGGCAAGTCCCCCAGCAATATTGCGGTACGCAGCACCTGGCAGGTCTCAGTCGTCTTGGTAATCGCCTTTCCGTTGCTGGCTACTTTCACGTGTACTCCAAACATCAATACCTGGGGCGGCAGCTTCCGCGGGCGCACCCTCTCATACTACCAATAGTATATCAGCTTTCACGCCGAGCTGATTCGTGCTGCGCGCGGCAGCCCGGGATGCATTTACCGAAGGTGGGAACTGTACCGCTGTCGCCCGGGCGAATATGGCGCCATTGCAAAATAAACGATCGAGCACAAGGGAATAGATTTTCGGCTCCATAAGCGCTAATGTTTCGAGTATGCGGAATGCGCGGCGCGGTAGTCACCCGGACCAGTGCGGCGTGCATTGCGAACGTCGACTTCAGCAGACCTAAAGGGCCTTATGAAACTTGCAACCTTCAGCCGCCAGGGCGCCACCTCCATCGGCTTAGTGCTCGGTGATCAGATTCTGGATTTGCCGGCCGCGCAGCCGGGCACACCCAATAACATGATTGATTTCCTGTCCGGAGGAGCGGCAGCGTTGCAGGCAGCGGCGTCCGCGCCGCACACGCCGGCCCATTTGTATCCGTGCAGCGCCGTGCAGTTGCTGGCGCCGGTATTGCGGCCGCGGAAATACCTCGCGATCGGCTTCAATTTTCAATCGCATGTCGAGGAGATACGGACCGTCGTGCCCGCTATGAAGGACTTCAGGCCTCCACCGGTGCCCGTGTTCTTCAACAAGCAGGTGACCTGCATACAGAGCCCCTATGGGCCGATCGAGTTGCCTGAAGTCTCCAAGCAGCTCGATTATGAGGTCGAGATGGTGGTGGTGATCGGTAAGCGCTGTCGGCACGTCAGCCAGGAGCAAGCGCTCGATGCGATCGCAGGCTATTGCGTGGGCAACGATGTGAGCGTGCGCGACTGGCAGATGGCATCGCAGACCATGACGATGGGCAAGAGCTTTGACACGCATGGTCCGATCGGTCCGTGGATCACGACCAAAGACGAGATTGCGGCTGGGCGCTCACTGGCCATGACCACGTGGGTCAACGGTGAGGTGCGCCAGCAAGGGCACTCGGGTGAAATGCTGCATTCGATCGGCCGCCAGATCGAGTACTTGAGCACGGCATTCACGCTCGAGGTGGGAGACTTGATTGCGACTGGCACGCCTGCAGGCGTCGGGGTGCTCATGCAACCGCAGCGGTTTCTGCAGTCGGGCGATGTGGTGCGCTGCGAGATCGAGGGCCTCGGCCATATAGAGAACACCGTCCGCCCGGAATATGGGCAGGGATAAGCAAGCGACGACGCAGTGACAGACGAGGTGGATATGAGTGCGGAGATCAAGCCAGGCGTGAGATATCGTATGCCCGTGGTGTTCGGGCCGGCCCCGGGGCCACGGCAAAAGGCCGATGGCACGCCGTGGACGGAGCAGGAGAGCGGCACGATGAATGCGCAATGGCTCGCCGTGAGCTACCTGACGCAAGCCGCCAAACTCGAGCGGCTCTTGCCGCCCGGATTCCGCCTGCGCAGCGACCCCGTCGTGACGGTGAATTTCGCGTATTTCAACAACCTTTATTGGCTCGCTGGGCGAGGTTACGGCATCGTGATGGTGGAATTCCCGGTCGCCTACCGTGGCAAGGTGGAGACCATCGATGGGCGTTTCTGTCCTGTGATGTGGGAGGGACAGCCGGATGCCATCATGACCGGCCGCGAGGAGCTGGGATTTCCAAAGATGTTTGCGGATATCCCACCGATCGACGGCTCAGTTGCTTCGGGTTCGATCTCAGGGCAGGCGTCGTGGTTCGGGCACAAATTTTTCGAGATTAAAGCGCAGGGGCTCAAGCCAATAGATGGCGCCAAGGGCTTGCCAGGTGCTCCGGGGCCGCAGATGTTCTACAAATATATGCCACGCACGAGCATCGGCGGACGCGAAGGTGCCGACGTCGCCTACGTGACCACATCGCTCGATCCGCCCGGCCAGGGCCGGGCCGATTCGTCGATAGACTTTTCCAAGTATCGATTCAAAAAATGGCTCGGTAGCGGTTCAGTGACCTGGCATAGCGCCACATTCCAGCAGTTGCCAACGACCTTCCACGTGGTCAATGGCATGGCAGACCTGGAGATCCTGAGCTATATCTCGGCAGAGATCGTAGAGTTCTCCGGACCGGGGATCGGGGTTTCGGTGAATCACCAGCGGGCCATCGAAGCGGCCTGAGCGGGTAGCACACGGGTTCGCGTGATACACCGAGCCACAGTGCCGTATCGATGAGACGACCGGAGCGCGGTGATCAAGCGGTGATCAACCGGAAGCGCGATTAGCGCAGGAAATCAGGACTGAACGGGGGGCCCCATTGCGCGAGCACCGAATCGGCGTTCGGGATGCTGAACTCGACGCTGTGACCCCGATAGCCCTCGTTCACCAGATCGCCGTCAGTCCAGTGCTCGACCTTAAAACCTGTTGGATCTCGCCAGTAGTCAAAGATCTGGCTGCCTTCGACGTGCCGACCGATGCCCCAGCTGTGCTCCCAGCGATCGCCCGCGCGCAGATGGCGGTGGCCGAGGATCAGATCGTCCCAATCGAGTACCTCAAAACCGAGGTGATCGAACCCGGTCCGCCCGCTGCCAACGACGGCGACCGTATGATGGTCGGTAAAGCGCTGCCCGAGATCACAGTGCAGGAATGCCCCCATTATTTTGCCCGGTTCGTTGACGTAGTAGCTGTCGCTGAGCTTGAAACCGAGCACATCACGATAGAAGGAGTACATCGCGTTGAAGTCGCGCGCGTGCAGCGCCGCATGCCCGAGCCGCATGATGTGCGCAGGAGTCCCGGACAGTCGGACCGCTTGGTTCAAGCGGACGCGCTGGGAGATCGAATTAATGCGCACCGGCGCACGCAATGGCTCTGGGGTGCGCGGTTCGACACCGTGCACGATCTCGAGTTGATTGCCATCCGGATCCTGCAGCCGGACAACCTCACCGCCCCCGGGCTCCGGGCGGCGCTCAATGCCGGTCTTGAGCCGCGACGCCAAGGCTTCGAGGTCAGCGCGGCTTTGCGCACGCAAGCCAAAGCCGATTTGCCGCGGGGCGCCTTGCTGGACAATCAGGCACACAGGATCGGCGCCATATCCGCGCAGGTGCAACACGTCCGCGCTGCGGGCGCTACGTTGCATGCCAAAGTCGACGAAGAACGCCTCCATCAGGTCAAGGTCTGGCCCTGCAATACGGGCATAGGCGATGTCTTCGATCTGGATCATATCTAAACCTCTTTCGGCACGGCGCCTAAAGGATGTGCAATCCATACTGGACCGCATGAAGCGCGGTCGCAGGCGCAAGTGCGGCTCCACCTATCCGTAGACGCATTGTGATGTCAATTTGACGAAACTGTCAAAACAAGATGCATCTCGCCCGGGATACTTTGTAAGTATCGATTATTGGCATGATAGTCGGTTATCATTTTCGTGCCTGCACTGGGCAACGGGATCATGAGGGGTCTATGAACGTCGCGACATCGGTATCCGAGCGCAAGGCTGGGACACTGCAGGGCGTGATTCTGCTGCTGCCCGTGACGATGGCGGTGATGGGCCTGATCGTGCTGGTCCCCGTGCTGCCGCAGATGATGCGGCAGTTTCACGCGGTGCCGGGGGCGCAATATCTGGTCCCTCTTGTGCTCACATTGCCGGCGTTGTGCATTGCAGTGCTTGCTCCCATTGCCGGGGCGATCGTCGATGCCATCGGCCGACGTCGGACTCTGATCGGCGCGCTCGTGATCTACTCTGTCGCCGGTGTAATGCCGATCTTCCTGAATAGTCTTACGGCGATCATCGCCAGTCGCATTGTCGTCGGGGCGATGGAGTCGGCCGTGGTCACGGCCAGCACAACGCTCATCGGAGATTATTTTCACGGTGAGTCACGCGAGAGGTGGCTTGCGAATCAGACGGCTGTGGCCTCGATCTCATCGATCTTTCTGGCTCTCCTGGGTGGGGCCCTCGGCAATCTCGGGTGGCGCGCGCCGTTTGCAGCTTATGCCGTCGGCCTGCTCTACGCGGTCGGACTGATTTTGTGGACATGGGAGCCGCGCAAGGTCGAGCAGCCCAGTACCGAACTCGCCGGTCCGGCAGCTCCCTTTCCGTGGCGTGCAATGCTGCCGGTTGCGCTGCTGGCGGTCTTTGGGGGCGTCATGTTCTTCATGATGCAAATCCAGGTCAGTAACCTGTTGAACGACTATTATGGTATTTCGTCGCCCGCGATGCTTGGTCTGTTCACTAGTACCGCGGGCCTATCAGTCGCCGCCGGGACCATCGCCTACCGTCGCATGGCGCGATCCGGGATCGCCACGCAGCTGCTGGTCGCCTTTGGCTTGCTCGGCGTCAGCTACATCATGATGGACCACGCTCCCTCGGCAGTCAGCCTGACCGTTTGGCTGGTGGCCAATCAGTTGGGCTGCGGAATCTTGGTGCCCTCGCTGGTGGTGCTCGTCATGGCGCGGCTGCCGTTCGAAGTGCGCGGACGCGGAACGGGTGTGTTCATGACCGCTTGGTGGCTGGGTCAGCCGTTGAGCACGCAGCTCGTGGCCTGGGTGCGACAGCTGGTGGGTGGTAGCCTGCCCGCTGCACTACAGATCTTCGGCCTCCTGTGCCTGCTGGCCGCTTCGGCGGCACTTGCCAGCCGCGCCGCGACGAGGCACTCCACCGCGGTCGTTTGAGGCCGTATTCTGCGTTCAAGCCGGGGAGCGATAATATTGGCAACAATCGATAGTTGAGCTAGTCTACGAAAGGTTGGGGTCTGGCGTTGACTTAAGGAGAGGGTCGCGATGCGTATAACGACGAGAATCATGGCGGCTGCCGCGTGTTTGCTTACGCCGGTCGTGCTGTGGGCGGCGCCCGAGGTGTATACGATCGACCCTGCGCATACGTATCCCAGTTTCGAGACCGCGCACATGGGATTGTCTTACTGGCGCGGAAAATTCGATCACACCAGCGGCAAGATCTGGCTCGACCGCACGGCGAAAACCGGCCGCGTGGACATTCAGGTCGAAGTACGCTCGATCGATTTTGGTCTGCCGATAATGAACAAGGTGGCGTTGGGAGATGACTTCTTTCAAGCGGAGCAATTCCCGACAGCAACCTACAAGAGTGACTCCATCGTCTTCGAAGGCGACAAACCTGTTTCGATCAACGGTGAATTGACCATCCGAGGCATTACCAAGGCGGTGAAGCTGCAGGTGCTATCTTTCAACTGCGTCCAGCATCCGATGTTCAAGCGTGAATTTTGCGGCGCCGATGTTCGCGGCGAGTTCGATCGCCGGGAATTCGGTATGACACGCGACATCGTGCCGGCAGACCCCAACGTGCGCCTGATGATCCAGGTCGAGGCGGTGAAGGGCGATACGCTGCCGGCACCGCCGCCAATGCCTCCTGGCGGAGCAGGGGGCCCGCCGCCGCCGCCGCCATAATTCTGGCACTGCGTCCGATACCGCCTGAGGCGGTGTTAGAAGGGATAGCGGCCTGGCTCGGTTTCAACCGTTATCCACCGAAGTTCGGTGAACTCGTCAATGCCGGCTTTACCCCCGAATCGGCCGTAGCCGGAGGCGCCCACACCGCCGAACGGCATTTGCGGCTCATCGTGTACGGTCGGACCGTTGACATGGCACATGCCGGAGCGGATCTGGCGCGCGACACGCAATCCGCGCGCGGTGTCACGCGTGAAGACCGCTGCCGATAACCCATACTGGCTGTCGTTCGCGAGCCGCACGGCATCCGCCTCATCGCGCGCATTGATGACCGCGACGACGGGTCCGAAGCTCTCTTCCCTATAGATGCGCATAGTCGAGTCGACCTCGGCTAGCACGGTGGCCGGCATCAGCACGCCTTCGGACTTGCCGCCCGCCAGGAGCTTGGCGCCGTGCGCCACCGCGTCATCAATAAGCTCATTGATGTGTTTAACCGCCTTGCGGTCGACGACGCATCCCAGCGGAGCCTTGCCCTCGCGAGGATCGCCCGTGGCAAGCGACTGCGCCTTGGCGGCGAAGCTGCGCTTGAAAGCGTTGGCAACTGCATCGACAACAATGATGCGCTCCGTGGACATACAAATCTGACCCTGATTCATGAATGCGCCAAAGGCGGCCGCTTTGACGGCCTCGTCCAGATTCGCATCGTCGAGCACGATCAGCGGCGCCTTGCCACCCAACTCCAGTAGGCAGGGTTTGAGCTGCTCCGCAGCCCGCTTGGCGACAATGCGGCCGACCGCCGTTGAACCGGTGAAGTTGACGCGCTTGACGCCCGGGTGATCGATCAGCGCTCCGACTACCGCAGCCGCATCCTGCGGCGCATTGGTCACGACGTTGACCACACCCTCGGGGAAGCCGGCGTCCGCAAATGCCTCGATCACCAAGGAGTGAGTGCGCGGACAGGTCTCCGAGGCCTTGAGGATTACGGCATTGCCACAGGCGAGCGGCACGGCGATGGCTCGGACCGCCAGGATGATGGGGGCGTTCCAGGGAGCGATGCCGAGCACCACGCCGACTGGTTCGCGCACCGCCATCGCCATGCATCCGGGCTTGTCTGAGGGGATTATCTCACCACCGATCTGCGTGGTCAGCGCGGCGGCTTCGCGAACCATTCCAGCCGCAAGACCGAGATTGAAAAGCGCCCAGCCGGCGGTCGACCCGGTCTCGGCCATCATGGCCGCAACAAACGCATCCTTGCGGCTCTCCAGGGCTGTTGCCGCATGCATCAGAATCGCGCGGCGTGCATTCGGGCCGAGATTACACCAGCGGTTGAAGCCTTCGGTGGCGCGTGCCGCCACCGCGACTGCCTCTGGCACGGTCATGGCACTCGCCGAGCTTGCCACTTGATTCGTCATCGGGTTTAGGCGTTCGAAGTTCATCGGGGTCCCCGCGTACGTAAAATGGTTTGAGGGCGTCCGGGTGCCACGCGCGCGACCGGGCTCAAGAAACGCTTCGCGTCCGTATTATAGATTATCTGTGCGACATGGTAAGACGCGGCATGCTTTGATGCGACGACGGATCTGACATTGCCCTCAAAATGACGATAATGTCAAAACCCGATCCAGCTGGCGAGGCGCTTCAGGCGCGCGGCCCATCGCTGAACAGCGAACGCGACTTGGTCGGTACGTGCAGGGCCGGCAGGGGAATCTTCATCACTTCGCGGATTTTCTGCCGCTTGACCCCGAGGCCTTGCAGCACCACTCGTACGATGTCATCGGCGTGTTGCGGCGTGCTCGCCGATGTGGCCATCCGCTGAATAGCCAGCGCTGGCCCGCCCACAGCCAGATCCAGCGCAGCATCGATGCTCGGGAAGTCGAATGCCGCGCTCTTGCGGCCCTGGATGAGGTCGCGTACTAGGTGGTGCTGTGCAACCGCGCCAACGGTGGCGGCATTGGGAATTCTCGCCATGAAGGCGCACCACTTGCGATTGAGCGATGCCCATCGCAGATGCAGCCTCATCGCCGTCGCCAGGCGCAACACCACGTCCTCAATCGAGGCCACCTGTGTCTCGCCGGCACGCGTGAGATCATCCGCCATCCAGGCGATGGTCGCCTCAAGTAGCTCTGAGATCGTGCGGAAGTAATTGTAGAACGTGCCGCGCGATACGCCGGCCGCCAGGATGAAATCGTCGATCACCGCACCCTCCGCGCCTTTTTGAGCAAACACATGCGCGGCCGCTTCGACGATGCGAGCACGGGTACGAGCCCGCCTTGCATGTCCGACGCGGGTGCGATGATCGGTGCCCGCCGGAGATGCTGCGGCTGGGCGTCTGCGACGAGGTGACGGGAGCATTACAATCCATGGATCCGGTCAGAGTAGAGAGTTGTCCAACATGAAAGATCTGTCAAGATGAGACTGGTCCGCAAGCTAAGAAAGACAGCGCCGTGGCATTCAATGAATTGGCTGTCATAAACGGACTGTGTCCCGAAAGAGACCGCGACGCGCCGGGATGGCAGACTCGGGTGATTTTCGGTGTTAGTCGATAGTATAATCAGTTATCGATAATGATTGACCCTGGGGGCGGACGTTCCGATGAGCTCGGATTTTGTCGCGAAAGACCGCTGCCCCGCGAGGATGCTCGTGCCGACGCTGATCGGGGGCAATCGCAATATCGTCGCGGCGTCCCCCGCTGCGGCGCCAGGTCCTAAGCAGCGGCTCAGAAGGCGCAGCGCGGATCTGCGTCTTAGCTTTTCGCCGAGGAAGGTCTCCGATGATGCACAGCGGCTGATGTCCTGCATCATCGGCGCCGACGATGCGACGGGCAATCTGGCCCACGACGCGGTGTCCGCCGTGGAAATGCACCTGCTGCAGACGGGCTGGCCAGTCGGCGAGCCGCTCGGTGGCCTTCGGGATGTCCAAAAGAGCTTAGGTCTCGGTCGGCCGGCGTTTCGCGAAGCCATGATCATCCTGGAGGCTCGCGGCCTCTTGGACGTGCGGCGCGGTCCGGGTGGAGGACTGTTCGTCGCAGCCCCCACGGCGGAGGACGTGGTCGGAGCCATGCTGATGTACCTGACCCTCAGCGGCGCGAGCGCGGACTGCATTCAGGAATTCCGCCTTCTCGTGTGGCGCATGGTCGTCGAAGCCGCCATCGACCGTGGCGTCGGTGCACCAGGCACTGGCGCCAACGCCGGCAAATGGGGCTTCGCCGTCGATCTCGCTCATCGGATTGGCAACCCCGCAATAGCCTCGGCCGCCCAAGTCGCCGAAATGCTTGTCCGGGCCTGTGAAGGGCGGCCGGCGCCTGGACACGATGTCCTTCTCGAGCGCGCCTTGAGGGCCCGCGACGCGCGGCAGGCCTTCTCCAGGTTGGAACATTTGGCCAACCCCGGGAATCTTGCGACCCCGCTGCTCGCACTGGAGTCGTTGGAGCGCAGCTTCGCCTGGTCCGGGCGCAAGTCGGCCACGGCCCTCGCGGCGAGAATGACGCGGGAGATGATTCACCGGCCGGAAAAGCTCGAAGCGGAATGGGAGACGGCCGATCGGCTGGGCTACTCGGACGCCGCGGTCCGCCAGGCGCGGCGGATTCTCCAGGATTTCGGCGCTGTGCGCTGCCAACGAGGCCGGAAGGGCGCGGTCTGGGCGGCACCTGCCAGCGCGGCGGGTGTCATCCGGCTCCTGGCCCCGTGGCTCATCGCAACCGGCATGACGACGCGCGACAATACCGAGACGGCGAATTTCCTGGCCTGCAGCGCTCCGCGCCTTGCTGCCGGACGAGCCACCGGCTACGGCCGGGCCCAGACTAAAGTTATGGGCGCCTTCGCCAACAATCTGGAATTTATCGATCTGATCCGTATCGAGAATCTGCTCCTAGAGCTGGCGGGCAACCCGCTCCTGTCGATCATGACACGGTCGCTCGGGCTGGCGAACCTTCTGAGCCTGGAGGCGAGGATCAGCATGCCGCGGCTAGTTGAGATCGTCGCCATCAACCGTCGCATACTGCGAGCTATCGGAGCAGGCGACGCCGAAACGGCCGACCTATTTGCACGCGCCAAGGGTGAGATCCAACAGTCCGGAGCCAGTTACCGCAAGCTCGCATAGAGGCTCATCGGTAGTGCGCGGAATTCATGCATCTAACTCTACTCTCCAGCCTCGAATATATTGGTTGTGAGCATTATTTGCCGGTTCGTCCGGGCCGGTGAACCGACAAGCTTCGGCGGAGAGTTCCATTGGCACATCGACCCGTTTTCCATCCGCTAGGCCTTTGCGTGGCTGCCATCGCTGCCGCGCCCGCGTTCGCCCATCACTCCTTCAACGCCTACGATATGAGCAAGACGGAAACCGTGTCGGGCTCCATCAAGGAGTTTCGCTGGGGCGCGCCCCATTCCTCGATGGTGCTGATCTACCTCGACAAGGACGGCAAGCAACAGGTGATGTCGGTGGTCAGCGGCAGCCCGTTGGCGTTTGCCAAACAAGGGTTGGCGCCACGCGATTTCCATCGCGGGGATAAGGTGACCGTCACCTACCATCCCAATACCAGCGGCGGCGCCGGAGGCGCCATAGCCACGCTGACCCTGCCCGACGGCAAGACCTACAAAGACACCGAGGCCGCCGCTGCGGGGCCCCCTGGTGCTCCGCCCCCGCCGACCGCCCCCCCCGGCAAGTAACCGGAGCGGTATGGTAATGATCAAGTCTCGCCGTCGTCAGCGGATCGGCGCCGTCATGGCCGGCGCCCTCCTGGTCATCGGGATCGCAGCGTCGACTGCGGCTCAGCCCGCCACGCCGAATCTGGAAGGTGTCTGGAAAATCGTCGCGCCCACAAAGACCTTAAAGCCGGTCAGCGGGTCCGTTCCCTTCACCGCGCAAGGGCGCAAGCAATACGGGGAAAACAAACGCCTGCAGGCCAAAGGCGCCTACGACGATTACGACATCACCCTTTCGCGCTGTAACAGTCCGGGCACGCCCCGGCTCATGCTCACGCCCGAACGCTTCAAGATCTGGCAGCGAATGGGGGTCGTGACCTTCGACTTCGAGTGGAACCGCGCGCTGCGTCAGATAGATGCCAGCGGGATGCCGCCGAAGCCGGATATGCTGGGTCGCGGGCTGGTTCCCACAATGACTGGAACCTCGAAGGGGCATTGGGAAGGGGATACCCTGGTCGCTGAGACCACCAACATTTCCGACCGCACACTCCTCGACGACTTGGTTCCCCATACGCAAGACATGAAGCTTACCGAGCGCCTGCGACTCGTCGACGCCGATACGCTCGAAGACCGTATCACGATCGATGACGCTGCCTACTTCAGGCGACCGTGGGACGCGGTGGTCACCTACAAGCGCCAGCCGGCCGCGCTGTTCTCCGAGGACGTATGCCTGGACCGCCTCAAGGCCCATCAGGCGACTTTCCCGGCGCAATGATCGGGTTCATTTCAGTTTGGAGTTTGTCTGCATGAGGAGTGAATTCCGCTGCCGGCGCGGCCTGAAGGGACTCGCCCTGGGCGCCGCCGCCGCGCTGGTGCTCGGCGCGGGTGGCGCGGGCGCGCAGGTTCCACCCGATGGTGCCCCGCCGGCTGCAAGAGGCCCGGGCGGGCCTCCACCTGGCGCCCCGCCGGCTCCCGGCATTCAGGCCCCCGGCGGGTTCGGCCAGCCGCCGCCGCTCACACCCGTTGAGAAGCTGGTGACCGAACTGCCCCCACCCCAGCCCGGCGCCATATTCCCCACTGCGCCTCTGGCTGCCGATGCGCCCATGCCGACCGCCGACCCGCGTGACCTTCAGGGGACTTGGTTTCACAACCAGGCACTCGCGTTTCGCATGCAGCGCGACATGTATGGCGCGCTCGTCCCGTACAACATGGAGGGGGCCAAGGTGCTCGCGCGCCGCGTCAACTCCCTGAAGGACGGCGCGCCGTACATCAATGCCTCGGCCATTTGCCGCCCACCCGGTCCGCAGTGGCAGCGCGACCTCAACATGCCATTCCAGATCTTCCAGTCGACGGAGTGGATCGAGTTTGTATTCGAGGAGTACCACGGCCGCTGGCATGTGATCCTGGATCCGGCCAAGGCACCGCCGCCGCGCCAGAAGGAGTACATGGGCTATTCCGTCGGCCATTGGGACGGTAGCACCCTCGTGGTCGAAAGCAGGGACTTCAAGCAGGCACTGTGGCTGGACGTGGACGGCACGCCGCTGTCGGCGAACGGCAAGCTGATCCAGCGGATCCGCAAGGTCGACAATGGCGACCAAACCCCGTTCCTCGAGATTACGACCACCGTCGTCGACCCCACCTACTACACACGGCCGTGGTCGGTGGTCCGCACCTTCGGTTGGCAGCCCGGGCTCACCGTCTTCGACGAATACAACTGCGAAGAGCAGATCGGAGACCCAAGTGTTGATGCCGACGCCGGTCTCGTTCCCGAACCTAAAGATTGAATTCGGATAAAGGAAAAATGCCATGCGCTACGCATCCAACATTGTGCGACTGAGCGGGCTCGCACTTGTCTGGGCGGTCGGTTTGGCAATGGCTTCGGTCGCGGCGGCGGCAAACACCCCCACGGAGGCGGCCAACAAGAAGCTTGTGCTCGACTTCTATGCCGCCCTCAACGAGGCCGATGCGACCAACAGCATGAAGGAGCGCATCCCGGGCATCGCCGAAAAGTACCTGAGCCCGGAATACAAGCAGCACACGCTGCTCCTCCCGGGTCCCGGCACTGACCGTGAGAAGCTGATCAAGATGTTCCAGGACCGCCCGGCGGGGCCGCCGGCGGGTGCCACGGCTATCCCGCGTCAGCGAACCGACGCCGTCATGGCCGAGGGCGACAGGGTCATGCTGCTGACCAGTCGCGACCAGCGCGATCCCGTCACGGGCGAGATGAAGCCGTCCTACATCTTCAACATGTTCCGCGTGAAGGACGGCAAGCTGGCCGAACACTGGGACGTATCGCCAGGCATGGGGCCCCCGCCTTCGGGCGCACCAGGCGCACCAGGCGCACCAGGCGCCCCACCGGGACGCTGATCGCGCCACCGCAGGATCCTGTAGCGATGAATTTGCACGACTTCTCCAGCGCGCTGTACGAGACGCCTATCAGCACCGGGATCAGGGAAACCGCGGGGATAATCCCGACTATCCAAAGCATTCACATCATCGCCGTCGCGGTGGTGGTCGGCTCGGCCCTCGTGACGGATTTGCGCCTGGCCGGCGTACTCGCGACCGACGAAACGCCGCAGACCGTCGTCCGGCGCTATTTACCCTGGATGTGGGCGGCTATCGCCGTGTTGCTGGCGACGGGCGCGATACTGATCGTTGGTGAACCCAACCGTGTCCTGGGCAACTTTATATTCTGGACCAAGATGGCCCTGGTCGTATCCGCCTTCGGTCTGACCCTCCTGTTCCGCTACCCCATACTGCACGCGCAGTTCCGGCTCGAGCACGCGCGCTGGGCGGCCCTCATCAAGCCCATGGCTTGGGTGTCGCTGCTGGTATGGGTTGCGGTGATCTTCTGCGGACGCTGGATTGCTTATGCGATCTGAAACGGCTCTGCGCATCCCGTCCTGAGCGACAACATGACTTGGACCAGTTTCCTGCAGAGCCTGTACGATTCAGCGGTTGGATCGGGCATTCGCGAGAGCAGCGTGCTGTTCCCCTGGATCGAGAGCATCCACGTCCTGATGGCGACCACGGTGGTGGGCAGCATTGCGATCGTTGACCTCAGGCTGATCGGGTACGCCGCCCACCGCAAGGGCGCGCAGCAGCTCATCCTTGATCTTCTGCCGTTTACCTGGGCGGCGTTCGCACTCGCGGTCATTACCGGTTCGCTGCTGTTCACTTCCAATGCGCCCAACTACGCCGCCAATGGGCCGTATGTGTCCAAGATGGTCGTGCTGCTGCTCGCCGGGATCAACATGGCAATCTTCCACCTGACCGCCTATCGGCGGATCGTCCATTGGAACGACGCCTTGCCGCCGCCAGCGGGTGTGCGCCTCGCGGGGGCGACCTCGCTGAGCCTGTGGATCGTGGTTGTGTTCCTCGGCCGCTGGATCGGCTTCACCATGCAACCGTAAGGGGCCTGTCCTATTGCCCCGACATCAGGCGCGCCGCCGGCCACTGAGCAACAGAAACGGCACGAGGACCGCCGCGATGGCAACGAGCGCCACGATCGATTCCAGGACAGCGCGCACGCCGCCGTTCCCAGCCAGGACGAACCCAGCATAGAGCGGTCCCAGGACAGAGCCGACGCGGCCGGTTCCTACCGCCGCGCCCACGGACAGGCTCCGTGCCTCGACCGGATAGAAGTTCGGGATGACGCCGTTGAGGCAGTTCTGGCCGCCCAGCAGCAGAAATCCCATCGCCGTGAAACCCGCGAGATAGGCGCCATAGCTGTTTGCCACCGCGACGACGGCCGCGGCCGCGAGCATCATGAAGTAGGCGAGCGGGACGGTGCGGGCGGGGCCGAGGCGGTCGGTCGCCATGCCGAGCAGGACGCTGCCGGCCGCCGCCGCCAGGTTGAAAGCCAGCGAGAGGAGCTGGGCCCGGCCGGGCGCGAAGCCCTGCCTGATCATCAGGGTTGGCAGCCAATTCAACAGCAGGTAGATGATCAGCAGGGTGATGAAATAGACGACCCAGATGGACAGCGTCGTCAACGTCCGCCCTTCTGCGAACAGCATGGCGAACGAGGGCTCCGTGCGTTGAGGCTTGGGCGAGGCGGCCCGACGATCGGGCAGCAGCAGCAGAATCGGCAGCGTCAGAAGAGGCAAGGCGCCGCCGATGTAGAAGATCGTCTTCCAGCCCCATCGCTCCAGGCTCGCCGCGGCTATGGCCGCCGCCACCGCACCGCCGATGGGCAGGCCGGCCATGATCCTGGTGACCGTGCGCACCCGCCGCGGCGGAGAGGCGTAGTCCAGGGCGAGGCCGATCACGCTGGGGATCGCTGCGCCAAGGCCCAGCCCGGCGGCGAGGCGGACAGCGAGCAGGGAGGCGAAGTTGCAGGCGATCGCCGTCGCCAGAGTCATCGCCCCGAAAATCGCCACGGCCGCCGCGAGGGTGTTGCGGCGGCTCCAGCGATCCGCGCAATAGCCGCCGGCCACCGCGCCCAGCACTACGCCCCATTGCCCTATGCCGAAGAGTTCGCCGCTCTGGGTCAGTGCGATGTGCAGGGCGGGCATGAGCTTCGGTGCGGCGACACCGATGGCCTGCACGTCGTAGCCTTCCGCCAGCATCAGGACGAAGCAGACGGCGACGGTCAGCGCCAGGATGGCGGGTCCTCCGACCGCTTCTGGGACGGCTGAAGCACGGGGATCTTGCAGTTCCATGGCGTGTGGTCTCCCAATCCCATCGGTGGTTCGTATGCATTTGGCTCTAGGCGCGGCGTGCTACGGTGCGAATCCACTCCGCGATCAGGTCGTGCTTATCGGCTGGGTGGTTGTAGATGCAATGGTCTCCATCGGAGTAGACGACCACCCGCACGTCTTCGGCGCCCGCCTGAGCCGCGATCTCCAGGACCTCCGCTTCGGTCACGAGCGGGTCGGCGCCGCCGTGGAGGATCAACAACGGCTGGGACGAGCGGGCCATTTCCCGTGCCGAATCCAGCGCGCCCCAAACCGCGCCGGCATCGGCCCCGCCACAGAAGACGACGAATTTGCGCAGCTTGCTCGGCAGGTCGCCGATGAGCGGCGGCGGGCGTAGCGGACCGCCATTGCTGCAGACCGCGCGGATGCGTGAGTCGTGCGGCGCATAGTTCATCGTCATGCATCCGCCCATGCTGTTGCCCACCATGACCAGGGGCAGGCTCCGCGTATCGGCTTCCACCTGATCGACGACCGCGCGCCAGTGGACCTGCCAGTCGGGGCCGAAATAGAGGCCATGAGCGAGACGCGTCTCGCCCTGCCCGGGGCCGTCGATCAGATAGGCGACGATGCCCCGAGCGGCCAGGGCTTCGCCCATGGCGGCAAAATCCATCGCCCAGCCCTCGACGCCGCCCCACACAACTGCCGCGGCGATCGGCTGCGCCGCCGCGAAGCGCCAGCCCGCCAGGGTCATCCCCCCCGCGCCGCGAAGTACCAGGCGCGCGCGGTCCCCGGCGATCGCGCCCGCGGTGGCGTAGAGGCCCGCCGCCCGGGCGAAGATGTGCCGCCGCTCCGCCGTGTCCGCGATCATCATCATCTGCGAGGCACGCGCCATGGCCGCCTTGCGGAAGAGGACCGCCGCGGCGGTTGCCGGAGTGAGGCCGTGGCCGGACTCTGGCAGCCGGTCGCCCAGCTCGCATGCTACGGCCCGCCATCCATCGCCCTGCGCCACCCGGCTCAGGAGTTCGTCCGCGTCCTCCCGCGCCAGCCCGTAGGCGACCAGGCGCTCGGGACTGAACTGGCGCAGGGCTGCCTGGGATTCCGGCGACAGCTGCTCGAGGCCGTCGGGCAATGCAGGGGGCCTGCGCCGGAAGTCGTGGCGTTCGATGCTTGGGGAATGCGCCATCAGCCGATCAGGCATCGCACATAGCCCTCGATCGCTGCCGCGTCGGCGCGGTCGGTCGCCAGGCCGAGGTACTTGTCCGGGCGAACGACGAGCAGCGGCTCGCCGGTAATTCCCAGGCCGGCCCCCAGCCGGCCCTCAACGTCCACCAACTGGCCGTTCGGTCCGACCTGAACGATCGCGAGCTGCGTCTCGGGGAAACGCTCTCGCAGCGCCGCGAGCATCTCGCCCCAGCCCCCACCGATGGCCAGGACCGTCGCACGTGGACCGCGTAGCACGTCGAACAGCCGCGCGGGCTTGTCATTCCAGAGGAGATCGGTGGCGTCGGGAATGCGATCGCCGGCCACAACGCGGCCGGGCGCGGCGCGCTCCTCCCGCGCCAGAGCGCTGTCCCGATAGTTGAGGGTAAGCTGCAGCATGCTCTCGTCGCGGTCGGTAGGAAGCCCCTTCATCTTGAAGGACTGTGCCTCCAGCGCCGAGGTCATCCCCAGCATCCGAGCCGCGATCGGTCGCCGTTCCGCTTCATAGCTATCGAGCAGTGGCTCGGGGCTGCCCCGCAGCGCGCCTGCGATCTTCCAGCCGAGGTTGTAGCCGTCCTGCACGCCCGTGTTGAGGCCCTGGGCGCCAGCCGGCGAATGGACGTGGCAGGCGTCGCCGGCGAGGAACGCCCGGCCCACGCGATAGCGAGCGGCCAGCCGCACATTCATCCGCCAGGCCGTGCTCCAGGCCATATCCAGCACACGGATGTCGTGGGAGCCGGTTCGCTCCTCGATGATCGCCTGGAGCAGCTGGATGGTCGGCTGGACCGGCGCCTGCGGCGGGATCGCCGCCTGGACCTGGAAGAGGTCGGTGGTGGCCAGCGGTGCGATGTTGAGCATTCCGCCCGGCCCGCGGAAGCTATGCCAACTCGTGCGGTCCAGGCCCGAGAGGCGCACATCGGCCACATAGAGTCGGCGCATCTCGTCGGTGTCGCCTTCAAAGGACACACCGAGCAGGCCGCGCACGCTGCTGCGTCCGCCATCGCAGCCGAGGATGTAGGACGCCCGTTGGGTCTGTTCGCCCATCGCCGTGGACAGCGTGAGGACGACCTCCCCGGCGGTCTGCTCCAGCGCGATGAGCTCCACACCGTACTCGAGCCGCCCGCCGAGCTGCGCCAGCCGTCTGCGCAATATCTCTTCGGTCAGGTTCTGGGCGATGGTGAAGGCGCGCGGATAGGGCGTGTCGGGCGTCGGCAGGCGGTCGCCGAACAAGTGCTCGATTGCGCTTTTGCTGCCCTGCTGGTACGTGTGGATCGCGGGCGTCCATTCCCCGCGGGCCAGGATCCAGTCGATCACGCCCAGATCGTCCATCAGCTCAAGCGTGCGCGGCTGCAGCGTCTTGCCCCGCGAACCCCCGAACGGCCGCAGCGCGCTATCGATGAGCCGGAAGCCGACGCCGCGCCGCGCGAGTTCGCAGGCCAGCGTCAATCCGACGGGTCCGGCGCCCACGATCACTACGTCCACTGGCTTCATTCCGACGTCTGCCTCCCCAATCCGCGGGATGCATCCATTGCAATCCCGTGCCAGCGCAGGAAGGCCTCGCCCATGATCAGGGCCAGATCGGCGGCCGGCAGCCACGGCATGTGCTCGGTGTAGACGGTGATACAGTCCCGCCAGCTGAGCTTCATGCGGGTAATGTCGGTGCCCCAGAACAGCCTCTCGGGGCCGAAGGCGTCGTAGAGGCGTCGCACGGCGTTCGAAAGCGAAGGCACGGGATGGGCCTCATTGAAGTAGCCGGGGCCGCCGGTCAGCTTGACCGCCACGTTGGGCAGCTTGGCGAGATCGAACAGTCCGGCGAACTGCGCCAGGCCCGGGCCCATGGTCGCGGCGCCGAGGTGATCGATCGTGATCTTGAGGCGGGGATAACGCCGCGCTGCCTCCTCGACATGCGGAAGGATGGCTCCGCCACAGACCGCGAGCGGCAGGCCGCTATCGGCCATGGCCCGCCAGAACCAGTCCAGGCTGCCGTCGCTGGGCCAGCGGATCCGGCTCATGGTCGAGGTCTCGCCGGGCGGCGCCTTTGGCGAGGCGGTGATAAAACGCATGCCGATCATGCCCGGCATGGCGCCGCAGGCGTGCAACCGTTCACGCGCGTCCGGTTCGAGCAGGTCGACCCAGCCGTGCGTAAGGAAGCGGCTCGGATGGGCAAGATGGGCTTCGACCGCATAGGCGAGCGAGGCATCGTCCCAGACGGGCGGACAGTCGATGGCGATGTTCACCCCCGCCTCGTCCATGCGGGCGAGAGCTTCGGTATAGGTGAAACGCTGACCGTGCGCAGGCGGCGCCCCGGGGTTCTCCCAGAGGTGGATCTGGGCGTCGACGACCATCATGCGGCGGTTATCCTCTCAGCCAGCGGTTTATTCCTGTCCGACGCCGGCTTGTTCCCCCTCCAGGGACGACAAGCCCGGCTTCAATGATGCGCGACCATCTCAGCGATGCCCCAAATCAGTTGCGAGATGCAGGCTTGGCGTTGCTCCCCGCATCCGTCCAGGCGGGCACACGTCCGATGCGGACGGCCTCATGCCAGGCGAAGTTGAGTTCGACCTTGATCCCGTTGATCGGCTCGCGCATGAACAATTGGTAGAGGTTGGAGTTGTGCGCCTTGCGCTCGTTGAACTGCATACCGTTACGCGTCAGACGCTCGATGAACTCCTCGATCCCCTCGCAGTTCAGACAAAGATGATCGATGCGTCCCGAGCCGAGAGCTCCGCCCGCGGAATAGTCCGTCCCCTTCACATCGTCGGGCGTTTCAAGGTAGGTGTCCTGGTGGTCGGAGAAGTGGGCCTGGCCGATATGGATCACGTCCTGTTGGCCGATGTAGAGCCAATAGACGGGAAAGCCGAAATCCGGATGCTCGCCGTCGCGGAAGCCCAGATTGTTAACGAACCAGTCGCGCGTGCCCTCCGGGTCATGGGTGAGGATCAATAGATGTTCCAGAAAGCGCAGACCCATGGCGGCGGCCTCGATGTCGAGCCTAGGAGGCGTGTTCGATGGCGATGGGGCGGGTCTCGCCCGTCTCGGTGAGCGTACGAGTCGCATCCGGCCGCGCGTAGATCCAGAGGATCTTCATCGGCTCGGTTGACGACAGGTTGCGAAACCGGTGGGAGATGTTCGGCGCGATATAGGTGGTGTCGAAAGGCTTGAGCTCGTGGGTGGCGCCCGCCACGTCCAGGCAGGCTCGGCCGCTGAGCAGCACGACGCTCTCCGGGCAATTGTGGCTGTGGAAAGCTATAGCCGCCCCGCCAGCGAACTCGGTAATGCCGTTGATGAACGACGTCTCCCCCACCGAAGGGACTACCAGGGGTGTAGTCCGCGCGCCGCCGCCACGGTCGTGGCTCGCCATCTGCTCGGGGCGGAGCACGGCATAATGAGTTCGCGCGTTTGACATGCTCAGAGCCTCGCTGGTCCGGTCCAGATTATCTTGGCGTCGTTCGTGGTCCGCAGGACGCGATCATGCCACCGCCCTCTGGGTGAGCGGTGCGATGCCGAGCTCCTGGGCGACGGCATTCAACTCGTCGAGCAGGCCCTGGGAAAGGGGAAAGCCGCCAGCGGCGTAGCGGGCGTGTTTCTCGAAGCTCTGTTCGCCGGGCAGCCAGATCCTGTTGACGCCCGGCAAACGCTCACTGGAGCGGATGTCACGCACTACCGTGTCCGCCGACTTGCGGAATTCTTCAGCATCGCCAAAAGCGGCCGGGTCGATCACAGCCACTGCCTGGCCGGTGTTGGTCAAGCTCGTGTGATCGGCGTTGAAGTCGATGACCTGCCGGCCCATGGCGGCCCCGCCCAGGGTTCCCGCGAGGAAACCCACGACCAGCGCCAAGCCGTAGCCCTTATAGCCGCCGATCGGCAGCAACAGCCCCTCGGCTGAGCGGGCGGGGTCGAGGAGCGGTTGGCCCTGGCGATCGATCATCCAGCCGGACGGCATCATTTCACCCCGTTTGGCCTTGGCCTTCACCTTGCCATAGGCGGCCATGGCCGTGGCCATGTCCAGTATGACGGGCGGTTCGTCCCGAGTCGGCAGGCCCACCGCGATCGGGTTGGTCGACAGCATCAGCTCTGTCCCGCCCCAGGGCGCCAAGTGATTGGCGTTGCCTACGGCGAAGTAGAGGCAGATCAGCCCTTCCCTAACCACTTGACGCACGTACAGGGAAGCGGGACCGGCATGGTTGCTCATCCGGGTGTTGACCCACGCCAGCCCATTTTGGCGCGCCTTGCCGACCGCCAGTTCCGTGGCGAAGCAGACCACCAGGTGACCCATACCGTTGTCGCCATCCACCAAGGCCGTCGCGGCCTGTTCGCGGACCACTCGAATGTGCGGATCCTTGTTGATGCCGCCGGCCCGGATCCGCTTGATGTACTGCGGAAGGCGGATGATCCCATGGCCGTCGGACCCGTACAGGTCCGCCTCGACCATCAACGCGGCAAGCTTGTCCGCTGCGCTGGCGTCGAAACCCTGGCTCTCGAATGCCTCCCGGATGAACCGTTTCGCCGCGGCGGCTGGGATGGAATGCTCGGTCATATCCAGCTTCGTACGCCATCTGCGCCCTCGCTTTCCAATGCCGAATTTGCACCCCCCCATATCGATTGGGTATGCTTTCGATTGAAGCTGCGGGGGTAAGTCCACCAGTGAATTTGCGGACCCTCAAGTATTTTGTCGCCATTGCCGACGCCGGCAGCTTCACCGGCGCCGCATCCATCATTCCCCTCGCGCAGCCGGCGCTCACTCGACAAATGCGCGAGCTGGAGGCCGACCTGGGGGTGCAGTTGCTCGAGCGCCGGCCGCGCGGGGTAGTGCTCACCCCGGCCGGGGCCACCTTCTACGCCTCGGCCAGGCGCATTCTGGCCGAAGCTTCCCGCGTCCGCGATAAACTGGCCCGCAGCCATTTCGCCGGCAAGCCGGCCGTGACCATTGGCGTTCCGCCCACCCTGGCCGGTCTGCTCCTGCCCGGGCTGCTGGAGACCAGCTCCCACACACTGGAGGGCATAGAGCTGAGGAGCCGGGAAGCCTTCACCCCCGTGCTGCTGGAATGGCTTGAACGCGGTGTTATCGACATGGCCGTAGTGACCAACCCCGGCGGCGGCCGCGCCTTGTCCTATCAGCCGTTGCTCAGCGAGCCCTTCGCCCTCGTGTCGAACCGCGACATGGGCTACGGCGAACTGGTGCAGATCCAAGAGATCGCGCGGATCCCTCTGCTCATGACCAGCCTGCACAGGGGCATCGTTGAGCAGCAGCTGCGTATTCTCGGCCACTCTCTCAACGTTCACTGGGAAATCGACTCAGTCGACTCCATCCGCCAATTGGTCTGCAGAGGCCAATGGGCGACAATTATGCCGATCTCCGTCTTTAAGGACGTCGCGGAGCGGGCCCGGCTGACTCTATCGGAAATCTCTTCCGTTCAGCTCAATCGTCACCTCGCCTTGGCCACCCGTGCCGACGCCCCCGAGACACCGGCCGTTTCGCTCGTGCAGGAGCTGATCGAGGGTGAGCTCGACCGGTTGTCGCAGGAGGGCCGTTTCAGCTTCAAAGCGAGCTGACCGCGGCCCCGCCGGCCAGAAACCTATCTCATTCTAATATGGGACAAACCGAAGTAAGCATTGGTCCCGATGACTCCTCAGCGCCATAGTAGCGGCGGACGGCGAAAGCACCCCTTGCGGGCGTTGCCCTCGAAGAGGGCGTTTGTCTTCTGAGCCGTCACTAGGCGCGGCGAGGATTGATGTGGGTCAGGAGCTGTCGGTTGAGCGCAATGACGCGAGTCACTTCCTTGGCGATCACCTTGCTAGGGCTGAGCTGGGCTGGAGCCGTCTGTGCGCACCATTCCTTCGCCGCTTACGACATGGCCCATAGCGTGACGGTGCAGGCGACTGTCAAAGAGTTCCGCTGGAGCGCGCCCCACTCGAGTGTCGTGCTCGTTTATAGGGCGCCCAACGGCGAGGTGAGGGAACTGAATTTGGTTACCGGGCCTCCCGACATCTTTGTCCGCCAAGGCATTGCGCCAAAGAGCTTGCGCGCCGGTGACAAGGTAGAAGCGACTTATCACCCTAACATCAACGGCTCTGCCGGCGGCTCGCTGGCCGGCCTCACCCTGCCGGACGGGCGGACATTCAAAGATCGAGAATCGTTTGGCGCTGCGCCGGCGCCACCGCCCTCATCGCCACCACCGTCGACGTCGCCTTGATGTTGATGAGCTCGCAGAGATGAAACGATTGCATACATTTTTCTCTTCGCTCGTTTGTATAAGCGTGAGCGCTCTCTTTTGTTCAGCCCGGGCGGAGGCGGTGTCTGCCGATGTCCATCTGGATGGCACCTGGAAAATCGAACGGCCGCGTGCGGTTCTGGATCCTATTGACGGCGCTGTACCGTTTACTCCCAAGGCGCGCAAACGATACGAGGCGAATAAGCGCGCGCGCGCCTCAAAACATTACGATTACGACCTTGTGCAGACTTTTTGCGCAACGCCGGGCCTTCCGCGCCTGATGTTGACGCCGGATCGCTTTCATATCTGGCAGCGGCCCGATTCGATCACTTTCCAGTTCGAATGGAACCGTCTTTTTTACCAAGTTGATATGACCGAGCGCGAGACCGCGCCTTTGCTGGTCGGCGTGAACATCGGTGTGTCAAAAGGGCAGTGGCAAGGGAATACGCTTGTCGTCAAGACGGACGATTTCACCGATCAGACATTGATCGACTCGCTCGTGCCGCACAGCGATGAAATGAAGTTGACGCAGCGATTCAAGTTGCTTGATTCCAATACGCTTGAAGATCGCATCACGATAGAGGATCCGCAGACTTTTACCCGGCCGTGGGAAGCGGTCGTCAGATATGACCGTCAGCCAGACGCGCCGTTTCCAGAAGATATCTGCATTGACCGGCGCAACGCCGGAAAGCTGCCGTTGCCCCCAACATGAGGATGCCGGTGTTTGCCAACGTTAAATCTGCTGCCCGCGCAAGCATGTTGCATCGAGGCATCCTAACGGCCGCGGGTATGGCTTGCCTGGTCGCGTCTTCGCAGCATGCCTACGCACAGGGCACTTTCCCACCACCTGGCGCGGCTCCGCCAGGTCTTGCTGGCCCACCACCCGGTGCTGCTCCGCCAGGTCTTGCTGGCCCCCCGCCTGACGCCTTGCCACCTGGCGGACCGCCTGAGGCGGCCATCGCCGCTTTCCGGGACAAACTGGCGGCGGACTTGCTGCCACTGTCGGGTCAGTGGCCCTCACCATCGCTCGATCCGAAGAATTTCGAAGGCGTCTGGCGACAATACAATATTCTTCCGCTTGAGCGTTCCACCGATATGTATGGCGCCAAGACGCCGCTTAACGAGGCGGGGCGCTCACTTCTCGCAAAGCGCGTGGCCGCATCACATGCAGGCACACCTTATGTGAATGCCTCGGCGGTCTGTCTTCCGCCTGGGCAGCCGCTGCAACTCGAAATCAACTTACCCTTTTTGATCTACCAGAATAAGGATTGGATACAGTTCTTGTTCTACCAGTACCACGGCGCCTGGACGGTGGTATTCGATCCAGCGAAGCAACCGGACGGCAGCGTCCGTCCATACATGGGACGCTCAGTCGGGCATTGGGAAGCTGACACATTGGTAGTGGAGACCAGCGGCTTCAAGCAGGCGCTTTGGTTGGACATCAACGGGACACCGATCTCTGCCGACGCCAAGCTCACGCATCGTATTCGCAAGGTGCATCAGGGTGCGCAGCAGGGCGACTGGTCGCTTGAGGTGATCACTACCGTTGACGATCCTGCTTACTATTCTAGGCCATGGTCGTGGGCGACCGCCTATGTCTGGCGGCCGGATAAGGTACCAATTAGCGAATTTGACTGCGAGAGTTCGGTTAATCGCCCGGATTACATTACTAGCTCTGGACTGGTGCCCGAACCTACCAATTGAGAGATGCCGGCTCACACGAATCTGCGCAGCAGTGTTTCGAAGGTGCAATACCTGGGGAATTGGGTGAAGCTCCGGCGGAGCTTCTTCCGCTAGTTAGCGCTGGATGCTTCGCGCGCCGGATGCGCTGCGAGCGGCGAATCACCATTGAAGCCGGCGCGCAGCGTGAGTTCGGTGGTCTCACGAAAATGATCTGCCAGCAAGGCCAGTGACCGCTCGGCATTTCGGTCCATGGCGATTGACTGCATGAGGTCACGGTGCTCGGTGACCGTGTCACGCAATTCCGGCCGCGTGTTGCGCTCGGCGAGATTCCGGTAGCGCTCGGACTTGTCGTAGAGCATCGCGCACAGGCGTAACAACCACGGTGAACCGCATTGCGCGATCAGCGACTCGTGGAACTGGCGATGCGCCTGCGCCCAGGCCGCATGGTTCTCGATCGTGATCGGAGCGGGCGTGCGTGAGAGCCTGTGATAGCTGCTTAGGATCTGGGCTTCCCAGTCGAGGTTGCCAAGTTCGATCGACTTGCGCAGTGCCATGCCCTCGATCGCAATGCGAGTTTCGGTCAGGTCGATCAGGTCCTCACGCGAAACGGCGCCTACGCAAAAACCCTTCTGGTCCTCGGATTCGACCAGCCCATCGGTCACCAGCCGCGATAAGGCCTCCCGCACTGCGGTTGCGCCGATCTCATAGTGTTCACTCAGCGCCTGGATCTTGAGTCTCTCGCTCGGCCGCAGGACGCCGAGCAGGATGTCGTTGCGGATACGCGCGAAGGCGAGACTGGTCAGGCTCTTGTTGGACGGTGTGGACATGGGCGCTGGCCTATCCCCTTTGCCGGGTCAGATGAAGTATCGATGCAAGGAGGCGTTTCGTCCATCATCCCATAAAAATCGATGATTCATTTAAAAATCCACTAGAATAGAGCGCCTCCGGCACCTGGACACCGTCGGGCCAGCCTGGAAGGAGGGTTAAAAATGGCGCAGCGCGCGGGCGGCGGGGGCAAGGTACGCGTGCAGCGGCTCGTGCTGAGCGTGATCCTGCGTGCGCTCTCGCCCATGATTAATGGCGCGGCCCGGCGCCACCCGGACTTCCGCGCGCTACTGGCGCGGCATGACGCGCTGATCCAGATCCAGTTGCGCGACGGTAGCATCGCCCGGCACTACGAGGTCCGCGGCGGCAAGGTGCGTTCACGCGCCGGCCTCGCAGAGCAGCCGCAGGTGGTGATGTCGTTCAAGGACGTAGCTACGGCGCTCGCGATGATGAGTCCGAACGCCGACATGGGCATCGTCGTGCACGCTGCCAAGAACTTCAAGGTCATGGTCATCGGGCCAGACCACCTCGCCACGTGGTGGATGCAGACCCTGAATGCCATGGCGAAGGCGGGACTTCGCTTCGGCACGCCGATGCCGGACGGCACGCAGCGCTATACCAACCTCACGAACGGCGGGCCGCTGTTCGTGTATGTGCGCAGCGGGCGCATCGTCCGTGTCACACCGATCGAATATGACTCGCACGACGCGCCGCCCTGGACCATCCGCGCGCGGGGGCGAGAATTTACGCCGCGGCGCGTCGGCCTGGTTGCGCCGCATGCCCTGTCGGTGAAGTCCACTACCTATTCGCCGCAGCGCGTGCCGTACCCGATGAAGCGCGCCGACTTCGACCCGAATGGCGAGCGCAACCCGCAGAACCGAGGAAAGAGCGGCTACGTGCGCATCAGCTGGGAGGAGGCCATCGACATTGTCGCCGGCGAGATTCGTCGTCAGAAGCGCGTGCATGGCGCCGGCTCGATCTGCATACCGACATCGTCCCACCATCAGTGGGGCAACGTCGGATATTACCTGTCGTCGCTCCTGCGCTTCGGCAACCTGATTGGCTTCACGCGCATGGCCGCCAACCCCGACAGCTGGGAGGGCTGGTACTGGGGCGCGATGCATCACTGGGGACACAGCCAGCGGGTGGGCATCACCGGCAACTACGGCACCATCGAGGACTGTCTGCAGAACGCCGAGCAGATCGTCTTCTGGTCGAGCGACCCGGAGAGCACCTACGGCGGCTACATGGGTTTCGAGGGAACGCAGCGGCGGCTGTGGGCAAAGCAGCTCGGCATCGAGTTCATCCACATCGACCCGCACTACAATCCGACCGCGCAGCTATTCGGCGGGCGTTGGATCCCGATTCGCCCGGGCACCGATGCTGCGCTGGCGATCGCCATCATGTACGTATGGATCAAGGAAGACCTGTTCGATCACAAGTACGTGATCGAGCACACGACGGGGTTCCACGAGTGGCGCGCTTACGTCATGGGCGACGAGGACGGCGTGCCCAAGACGCCCGAATGGCAGGAGGCAGAGACGGGCGTCCCGGCACGCGACGCGCGTGCGCTGGCGCGCCTGTGGGCGAAGAGGAAGACGTACCTCTCAGCCGGTGCTGCAGGCACCGGGTTCGGTGGCGCGGGTCGCGGCGCCACGGGCGCCCAGTGGGCGCGCTGCATGGTCATGATTATGGGCATGCAGGGGCTGGGGAAGCCGGGCATCAACATGGGCGGCATGATGTCCGGCACGCCCGTGGATCACGAGTTCTACTTCCCCGGCTATGCCGATGGCGGCATCTCCGGCGAGCTGCAGTGGAACGGCAATGCCGTCAACAACTATCAGAAAATGCCGCACGTGCTGACGGTGAACCCAGTGCGCCAGCTCGTGCCGCGCCAGCAGTTCCCCGAGGCGATCATCCAAGGCAAGGCGAAGGGGTACCTCTGGGACGGCCTGGCGCCGGAGATCCAGTTCGCACCCTACGAATACCCGATGCCCGGCTATCCGCGCATCCACATGATCTATAAGTACGGTGGCTCCTACTTCAGCACGCTGACCGAATCCAACCGCATGGTCGAGGCCTACCGGCACGAGAGCATCGAGTTCGTCGTCAACCAGAGCATCTGGCAGGAAGGCGAGGCCCAGTTCGCCGACGTGATCCTGCCGGCGTGCACGAACCTGGAGCGCTGGGATATCGGCGAGTGGGGCTCGGGCGGCGGCTACCTGCAGCACGGCTTCAATGGGGTGAACCACCGCGTCATCGTTCTGCAGCACAAGTGCATCGAGCCGCTTGGGGAGTCGAAGCCCGACTACGAGATCTTCAGCCTGGTGCTGCAGCGCCTGGGGCTCGGGGCCATGTTCACGGAAGGGTGCAGCGACCTCGACTGGGTCAAACGCGTATTCGACGCCTCCGACCTGCCGGCGCATGTCAGCTGGAAGAAGTTCTGCCGCAAGGGTTACTTCGTGGTGCCCGCCGAGGCCGAGTCCATGCGCCCGCCGGTGAACTTCCGCTGGTTCGCCGAGGGGCGCATGAAAGACATCAACGAGCCGCAGCCGCTGCCCTCGCAGTGGGCCGAGGAGTTCGGCAAGGGGCTGCAGACTCCGAGCGGCAAGCTCGAGTTCGTCCCGGAGAACCTCAAGCGTCATGACCCTGACAACCCGGAGCGCCCGGTCGTAAACCGCTACCGGCCCTCGTGGGAGGGCCCACGCACACCGGGGCTGGCGCAACGCTTCCCACTGCAGATGATCGCCACCCACTCGCGCTATAGCTTCCACACGCACGCCGATGGCAAGCAAGGCACCACGAACGACATCACCGACCATCGGGTCGCTGTCGCTGGCCACTACTTCTGGGTGGCACGGATGAACGACTTGGACGCACGCGAACGCGGCATCCTGCACCGTGACCTGGTAAAGGTGTGGAACGACCGCGGCGCGGTCGTCTGTGCCGCAGACGTCTCGCCGATGGTCGCGCGCGGCACGGTCAAGTGCTTCGAATCGAGCTCCGAGTACGTCATGATCGAAGTCGCCGGCGAGCGTGTCGAGATCGGCGGCTGCATGAGTACCCTCACGCCCTCCCGTCCCCAGAGCCAGGGCACCAGCGGCATGGCGCCAAACTCCTGTCTCGTGCAAGTCGAGGCGTGGCGCGGGGCGCAGGAGTTCATCCGTGCGCGCAGCAGGCAAGTGGGCGATCCGCGGGCGGGGCTCGCATGAACCGCTGGAATCTCATCATCGACGTCGCGCTGTGCGAGAACTGCAACAACTGCGTCCTCGCGGCGCGCGACGAGCTGGCCGGTAACGCGTATCCGGGCTATTCCGCGCCGCATGCGGCGCAGGGACCGGCCGTGATCCGCATCGAGCGGCGCACGCGCGGCGCGACGCCCATGGTGGATGCCGCCTACCTGCCGCGCATGTGCAATCACTGTGACGACGCGCCGTGCATCCGCGCAGCGGGCGACGGCAGCATCACCAAGCGCGCGGACGGCATCGTGCTCATCGACCCGCAGAAGGGCAAGGGCCGGCGCGACCTAGTGGCGGCCTGCCCCTATGGGGCCATCGTCTGGAACGAGCAGGAGCAGCTGCCACAGACATGGTTCTTCGATGCGCACCTGCTCGATGCGGGTGCGCCTGCCCCGCGCTGCGTGCCCGTGTGTCCCACGCAGGCGATCGAGGCCGTGAAGATCGACGACACCTCCATGCAGCGCCGCGCCGCAGACGAGGACCTGCGCGTTCTCGAGCCCGAACTCGGCACGCGCCCGCGCGTCTGGTACCGCAATCTGTGGCGCTTCGACCAGTGTTTCATCGGCGGCAGCGTCAGCACGGTCGACGGCGTCGAGGATTGTCTCGAGGGCGCCACTGTCGAGCTCCTGCAAGGCGGCAAGCCGCTGGATCGCCGAGCGACCGACGCCTTCGGTGACTTCCGCTTCGACCGCCTAGCGCCGCGCAGCGGTAGCTACACCATCAGGATCTCAGCCGGTTACCGAGCGCGGACGGTCGAGGTGCAGTTGCTGGACGAGAGCATCTACCTGGGCAAGCTCGAGCTTGCCTGACCCCGGAGGGTCCCAGACGGTGACCCTCGACGTCGCGTTCCTTCGCGTTTCCCATTGGGCGAACCGCCTCGTAAGGAGACTTTCTTGTCGAACGATCCCCGACTAAAGACCCTGCTCCATCGTCTTCTGGTCTGGGACCACCACGACAACGGCAACCTCCCTCAGCGTGCGAGTAGCTTCAGTAAAGTGCCGAACCAGGACGACGTCGTGCTGTTGGCTGGATGCGGACACTGGGCTCAGTGCGAGCAGGTAGCCAAATTCAACGATTTGGTGCTTTGGTTTCTGCAGCGTGCTTAGTTTGAATCCTAGAGTTAGCCATCGATGTAGTTCTTGGATATGTTCGTCAACTCATGACGAGTAATCTATGGCCAGGAAAATCATAATTACTTGCGCGGTCACTGGTTCGATCCACACTCCGACTATGTCCCCGCATTTGCCGATAACGCCGGAGGAAATCGCCAACCAGGCGATTGAGGCCGCCGGGGCTGGCGCTGCGATTTTGCATCTGCATGCACGCGACCCGCGCGACGGACGGCCAACGCCAGATCCAGCCGTATTTCGCCAGTTTCTTCCCCGCATTCATGCGGAGTGCGATGCCGTAGTGAACATCACTACGGGCCATCACTACGGGCGGCGCACACACGATGTCACTGGAACAGCGGTGATGGTGAATGCCGAACCCGGAGCGGCAGTGTCATCGATTCGAAGTCGAGCACAGACGTACTTCTCCAGCTCGTTCGCCTTGCGCTTCTGATGTGGCTGGCCGATCGATCTTTTTGGGAGTCGATATGAACGGAACGAAAAGTGCGCCAATCAGTGGGGACGCCGATGCGCGGCGCAAGTTGACGCTGCTGATGAATGTCTCGAGGTCGTGCGCCGGAGCCGAGACGCCTATTTGACGAAGAACTCCTCCAAAGCCGTGCATTCTCGGCTATCGCCCCCAAGGTCGCTTGCAATGCGTTCATAGAGCTGCGCGGCACCTTGAAAGATTTCCGATGCGGCTGAGTCTTCCGCGGCGAAGGCCTGAATCTGCCGCATTTCATCCACCCAACGATATGCTTTAGGCAGCATGTCCGGCACCCGACGCGCCAACATCGCGAACAGCACCGGATCACTTTCGGCCAGTTCACGCTTCAGGACCGCAGCGAGGCCAACTCGAGTGGCTGCCAGAATCATGGTGGTGGCGACGGCAGTCAGGCCTTTGGTGATGCCGGCGTAAGACATCTTGATAGCCGAAGCCTCTCCGACATCGCCCTCCAGCACGACAATGTCCAATCCGAAATTGCGCAGCGGCAGCAAACGCTGTGCTGCCGAGCCCGATGCGTACAGACGCGGACCGGCATAGCCTTCTTTGGGAGGCATTCCAATGATGCCCACATCTACAAAAGCACATCCGGTCGGGAGAATGACTCGTGCGATTGAACGAGCAATCTCGGGACTTACGGCATTGCAGTCAACATATAGGGGTTTGCGCGGTGCCGCCTTGAGTTCTGACGCAAGAGCTGTCGCATAGGACAATGCCGCCGCCGGCGGCAGCACTGACAACAGTATGTCAGCCTCGAGAAGCTGAGGAATGCTCACCGGCGTCATGCCTGCGGTTGCGGCGCGCCGTTGACTGGCAGGAGTGCGCCCGGTCACCGTGGTGAGCACTTGAACACCATGCTTTACGAGCCGTCCACCAAGGCCCGAAGCCATGGTTCCCTGCGCGACAATTGCGACCACCGGTTTCACGAGTCATCCTTTACGTACAGATATGAGAAGAGCGTTATGCTATTGACCGAGTATTCAGGATGCAGCCATTGAAAACGAAGCGCCCCAAAAAGGAAGCTCCCGCGGCCGACACGGCGGTAGGAACGCTCGAGCGAGGCCTCGCCATTCTGCAATTCTTCAAGAATGTGCCTGAGGCGACCATGGCGGAAGTCGCTGAGGCGCGGAGTCTCAGCCGCAGTACGGCCTATCGCATCGCCGAGCGATTGCGGGAACTGGGCTTTCTGGAGATCAACCCTGTCTCTTCGCGCTGGCGCCTTGGGCGCGAGACCGTGCAGTTGGGCGTGGCAGCGATGCATTCCACCGACATGATGCAGGTGGCGCCTCCGGTGCTCATGGGACTGCTTGAACGCACCCGTGAGGCGGTAAACCTTGCGGTGTTTGACGCCGATAGCATGGTGCTCGTGTACCGGGAACAGGGGCCGCAGTCCGTGACCATCAGCTCCCGGCTCGGCTCGCGCCGGCCAATGCACGCGAGCTCGGTCGGCAAGGCCTTTATGGCGGCTTTGAAACCCGAGGATCGTCGTGCGCTGATCAAGCGCCTGGATATGAAGCGATATACCTCCGACACCATAGTCGATCGGGCACAATTGGAGCGCGAGCTCGCAAAGATTCAAAAGCGCCATTTCGCCACCGACCGGCGTGAATTCGAGCCGACGCTGGCTTGCTGTTCGGCCGCAGTTTTCGACCACCGCGCAGTGCCGATTGCGGCGATCAGCGTATCCGGACCCGCGGAGCGAATGCTGACGAATTTTGAGCGCATGGGCCTCGAAGTTGCCGCAGCGGCGCGAGCCATTTCCGAGCGATTAGGCTTCATCGATCGATCGTCCGAATCTTGACGCTACGCGGCAGGCCCGCGTATAAGTCGCATCTATTGGGACAGTATCCCATAAAATGAGACTTAAAACCCTGTGCTGTCACCCGATGCTCTCAAGCCGCGACTTGCCGAAGGCATCATGGCCTTCCCGGCCACCCCATTCCATGACGACGGTTCATTGGATCTGTCGGGCCTTGCAGCGCACGTGGAACTGTTGGCCCAGCACCAGCCAATGGCTCTCGCGGCTGCCGGCGGCGCCGGAGAAATATTTTCGCTATCAATCGCGGAACACGAGCAGGTAGTCAGGACCACGGTGCTCCACGCGGGCGGTGTGCCCGTCATCGGCGGTGCCGCCTACGGTACCGTCATGGCCTGCGAAATGGCGCGGGCAACCGAGCGGGTGGGTGCCGATGCGGTGCTGCTCTTGCCGCCGTATCTGATTCATTGCGAACAGGACGGGCTGTATCACCACATTCGTGCGGTCTGCGACTCGGTGTCCATCGCAGTGATCCCTTACAGCCGCGACAATGCTGTACTCGCGCCGCAAACCTTGCTGCGGTTGGCCGACAGCTGTCCGAATATCATCGCGTTGAAAGATGGTACCGGCGATACGCCAAGCATTGCCAGGATTCAGGCCGCAGTGGGCGACAGATTGACCATCGTCAACGGTGCTCCTACCGCGGAAATGTTTGCGCCGCAACTACATAAGATGGCGGTTGCCTCCTATAGCTCAGCGGTGTTCACCTTTCTGCCGATGGTCGCTCGCCACTTTTACGATGCATTGCACGGCGGCAACACTGCCCTGGTAGATGCAATGCTGACGCAGTTCTACGCACCCCTGGTCAAGCTTCGTGAGAGAAAGCGCGGATACGCCGTCAGCATTGTCAAAGCGGGATTACGGGTCACCAGCCAATCGGCAGGACCGGTAAGAGCGCCTCTGACGGATCTGGATGAAAGCGAACTGGCCATCCTGGCGGGATTGGTCGCCAAGGCTGCCGTTTGGAATCGCTGATCACGAACCTGTCGATGCGCCGCTATCGTCACTAATTAGTCATGGCGCTGCACGCGATGCGTCGGCACAACAAGCTTGGTCTCTCGAGGTGCCTTGACGGCATGGGCTCCGGAACGTAGTCTTATAGGATGAACGTGGGTCCCACTCAGTGAGACATGTGGTGAGCGCCGCAATCTGGCGTATGTGCAGCAGTCGAGTCGGGAGCAACTGTTCCGCCACTCGGAATGCCGCTTGCGGTGTGTTGAGGCGCCCAGTCGGATGTGTGATGTTCGAAGCTGGCGGCACACAGTCAAATCGGCGAAAGCGCGCATGAATTCGGCTATGTCGATGAACCGTAACGTGTCGTTGAGCGCCGAAAGCGCTCACAAAATGGCATGGATTGGCTACTCCGATCTTGGGGGCCGCCCGGATGGCGTCCAGGTCATGGTCAACCGTGGATATGCCTTCGTCGGCCATCCCTTCAGCGGGGGCGGGGCGACCGTGGTTGATGTCCGCGACCCGCGCGCGCCGCGTCCGGTGAATTTTCTGCCGGTACATCCGCGCTCGTGGTCACTTCATTTCCAGACATTCGGCGAACTGCTGCTGGTCGCCGAAGAATTTAACTTCATCGCAGACCGCCCCAAAGCGCAGTGGAAGGATCCGGAGTGTTCCGCTGGCCTCCGGGTCTACGATTTGGCCAACCCCGCCACCCCGCGGGCGATCGGGTTTATGCCGGTCGAGGGCCTAGGCCTGCATCGGATCTGGTGGACCGGCGGCCGCTACGCCTACGCCTCCGCGCTGCTCGATGGGTTTACGGACCACATTTTGATCTGCATTGATTTGCAGGAACCCACACGCCCGCGAGAAGTGGGCCGATGGTGGGTGCCGGGTATGTGGCGCGCCGGCGGCGAGACCAACACCTGGCAGGGACGAACGGCGCTGCATCATCCGGTGGTCGCGGACGGCATTGCCTACTGCGCCTGGCGTGATGCCGGTGTGAAGCTGATCGACGTGTCCAACCCAGGCAAACTCCGATTGGTCGGCGAGCGCAATCTGCATCCGCCTTTCGGCGGCTCCACGCACACCGCCTTGCCGCTACCCAGCCGCTCGCTGCTGGTCGTGGCGGATGAAGCCATGGCCGATATCTCGGTCGAGCCGCAGAGGTACATCTGGATCTTTGATGCGCGGACGCCCGAAAACCTGGTATCGATTGCAACTCTTCCGTTGCCGGGCGAGCAGGACTACATCGCCAAGGGCGGCACATATGGGCCGCATAACCTCTGGGAAAATCGACCGGACGGCTTCGTGAGCGAGACGCTCATTTTCGCCACCTTCCAGAGCGCAGGCGTGCGCGCCTACGACCTGTCCAATCCGTTCCAACCCACAGAGGTGGGTTTCTTTGTGCCACCGCCACCGACGACGCTGATCGACCCGCGGCCTGGCATCAAACGCATTACACATTGCGCCGACGTCTATGTTTCGGCGGATTCGTTCATATACGTCACCGACTACAACGGTGGTCTCTATGTGCTGGAGACCGAATTGATCTGAGTTCGAGAATAACCGGGGGGGAATACTAGTGAAATCGCATCCAATGGCGCTTGCGGGCCTTGCTCTCGCAATGGTGATGGGAGTCAGCTCTATCGCGTACGCCCAGACCACGACCGGGGCGTCAGACACGGCCACAGCGGAGCTTACCGAGGTGATCGTGACGGCTGAAAAGCGCAGTGAGAACCTGGAAAAGGCGCCGGCGACCGTTTCCGTCATCAGCGGCGAGGATCTCGCCATCCGCGGCATCGATGACATCAGCGAAGCCACGGTGGTCTTTCCGTCGGTCAAATTCGGCCAGATAAGTGGCACGACGCACCTTTATATTCGCGGCATCGGCGCTGAGCAGGACCGCGCCTCGATCGATCCCCTGTCGGCGATGACCGAGAACGGTATCAACCTGCCGCGCGAGGTCACGGGGAACAACATTTTTGACGTCAGCTCCGTCGAAGTGCTGCCCGGCCCCCAGAGCACACTCTATGGCGCCAGCGCGGCCGGCGGCATCGTCAGTATCGTGGACAATCGACCCGTCAATCGAGAGGAAGGCAATGCCTATATCGAGATCGGCGACTATGACCTGAAACACGTGTTTGCGGTCGAAAACATGCCGCTCACCGATAGCTTTTACCTCCGCGCGGCGTTCGACGATGTCGTGCACGATGGCTACGAGACCAGCGGCGCGCAAGGTGAAGATGAGCTGGGCGCACGCATTTCCATGGTCTACGCGCCCAACGAGGACCTGAATGCCTATCTCTGGTACAGCTACAACCATACCGGAGGGCAGCCCTCCAACACGGTCACCCTGACTGGCGAGCATCAGTTCGCCGTCCCGAGCAATCCCTGGAACGACAATTCCTGCGCGCCGTCGGGTGCCGGTGCGCCCCTAGGTGTGAATCCGACCTGCGATCCGTTCTACATCGGTCAACAGTTCCAGGACTTCAAGACCAATCTTGTGGGTGGTGAGATAGACTGGCACCTGGATGGCATGACGATCTCGGACATTCCGGGCGTGCTCGTCGACCATGGCACCACCCTGCAGTATTTCAGTCCGTTCCCGAATTACCAGGTAATCGCAACTCATCAATACAGCGATGAGCTTCGCGTCACCAGCGACTCGGTAAAGCCCTTCAAGTGGGTCGCCGGTCTATATTGGATGCAGCAAAGTGAATATCAGTATTTCAGCGTCAACAACACACTATTGCAGAACATCGAGCAAATCGCTGGCAATCCACAGCTCTGGAACGAGGATCGCACCTACGCCGCCTACGGGCAGGTCACCTATTCGGTGACGGATGCGTTCCGCGTTACCGGGGGTCTGCGCTACTCCTCCAACAACAAGGATGCCAACGGCTGCAACTGCTCTGCCGGCGGCGGTGAGGGCGTCTACTTCGACTTTTCCCACACCTGGCCGCGACTGGACTGGAAGGTGGGAGTAGAGGCGGATATCGGCGAGCACGGATTGTGGTGGGCCACTGTGCAGACCGGTTACGTCAACGGCGCCTATCAGTACTACAACACCTCGGGTCTTTTGGGACCAGCCAACCAAGGCCCGGCCCCGCTTGTGCAGCCCTCGACGCTGGTCTCTTACTCGACCGGAACCAAATTCCGCTTCTTTGATAATCGCCTCGAATTCAACAACGAAATCTACTATTACGACTACAGTGACTTGCTGATTGCGCCGTTCGATGACAACCCGGCACACTATGGCAATACGTTCTACAATGCCAACAAGACGGAGATCTATGGCGATCAGATCGATGTCAAGTTCCTGCTGACGCCGAACGATCAATTCACTTTCAACGCCAACTACAATCATGCTCGCGCCATTGACTTCATCGTCGGCAATCCGCCCGAGAACTACGGTGGATTACAGCTCATCGAGGCGCCGGACCTGGTTGGAAACCTGGGCTATCAGCACACCTGGAGACTCACTGGTGGCGGCAGCCTGGAGCTCAATGCCGATACGCACTACGAGAGTGGCTTCTGGGGTACGTTCAATCATGCCCCGACAACTCATCAGCCGGCCTCCACCATGACAGACGCCAATCTCACCTATAGGTCGCAGAGTGGCCATTGGTATGCCGGCCTCTGGGGTCGCAATCTCGAAAACAGCGCGGTCATCGGCCCGGGCGCATACGTCGGCGCAGGCACGATCGGTGGCGTTTACTGGATACTCCCACCGCGAACCTACGGCGCGCGCTTCGGGATGAGCTGGTGAACAGCGTGAGGCGACCGCGCAAACGAGTGTGGCGCGGATGAGCACTGTTACGGCGTCGGAACTCGGACCTGTAGAGCGGGACTGGCGCTTTCGGTGTGCCTATGCCGTGATGGTGGCGCCCAACGCCGCGGTCGGTCTAACGTTGGCCGCCATGCCGCCGATTCTGCCGGAACTGGCCGCGCGCCTGGGGGGGGAACGCAGCGCGCAGCTGATAACCTCGGTGGCCGGATTCGGGATGATCGTCGGCGGATTCTTCAGTGGCCGGCTGCTGGAACAGATGGGTATCCGGGCCTTCACGCTGTTGTCCCTGATCCTCTACGGTGTCTTCGGTACCGCGGGTTGGTTTCTGTCGACCGCGCTGTCCATGGGCACGAGCCGCTTCCTGCTTGGAGTTGGCGGTGTGTTCTTCAGCACGGCCGCGCTGGCGCTGACGGCAGCTACCTTCAGCGGCGAGGCGCGCTCGCGAGTGATAGGGCTGCAGCAGGCCACCTCTCAGGTCGTCAATGTCTGTGCGGTGTTTATCGTCGGCGCGCTGGTAGCCGTGACGGGCTGGCGCGGCGCGTTTCTGCTCTATGGCGTCTTCGCGCTGGTGCTGTTGCTGCTGGCGCTGATCGGGATTCGTCCGGTTACTGTGGATCACACCGCGCAAAGCGTACAAGCGCCGGCCGCAAAGCCGGCTGGCTTTGCGGCTTTGATGGCGCCTGTGTGCGCTCTGACAACGCTGATGGGTATTCTGACCGTCATACCCATGGCACAGCTGCCTTTTGCGCTGGCTGCCAACGGCTATGGGTCGGCGCAACAAGTGTCAGTCGTGCTGGGTGCCAACTTTGTGTTCGCCGCAGTCAGCGCCATGAGTTACGCGCGGCTGGGGACCCGCTTCGGCAAGCGCGCCACGTTCATGGCCGGACTGTGCTGCGGGATGATTGGCATCGCGATGATGGGATTCGTCACCAGTGTGACAACCGCGTGCGTAGCCGCGGCACTGGCCGGGTTCGGTACCGGTATCTACAACACCTACGTGTTCGACCACGGCGTCGAAATCTCCCCTCCGATTTATCACGGCCGCGCAGCGGGACTTCTGTTCGCTTTCATGTTTTTTGGCGCCGCCATCAATCCTTGGGTGGCAGGCCTGTTCGAGCAGATCCTGGGTCTGCATCACGCCTTTCCGGCCATGGCCGTCGTAGCGCTACTTTGCGGCTTGCCCGTGATACTCGCCCGTTCACGGCGGCCGTGAGCCCGACGGTCCGGATCTATACCGCCTCGAGCAGTGCTACTGCCCCGGCGGAATGCCGTGGACATGTACTCATATCCGGCTCCTACGGCGGCACCTACAACGCGTTTCATGCCGGCAGGCGCGGTATCCGCGGGGTAGTACTGAACGATGCAGGGGTGGGCAAGGACAACGCGGGCATCAACGGGCTCGACTATCTGGACGGAGTCGGTCTGGCTGCGGCCACGGCGGATGCCATGACCTGCCACATCGGGGATGGCGAACACATGCTTCAGTTTGGTCGAATCAGCCATGTCAATCGCTGCGCTCGACAATACGAATGCGCCACGGGCCAGTCCGTGCGCGACTGCGCAGAGCGGCTCAAGCTCGCGCCGATCATTGATGCCGCCATGCCACCCATCAGCGGCGGTGGCCGCTATGTGATAAGTGAGGTGCCTGGGGAACCGCGTCTGGTCTGTGTCGATGCCGCGCCAATGATCGAACCCACTGACGCCGACAGTATCGTGGTAACTGGCTCGCATGCGGCGCTGTTTCAAGGAAAGCCCGATGGGCTGATTCAACCGGACCTGCGAGCAGTGTTCTTCAGCGACGCGGGTGTGGGGCTGGACGCCGCAGGGATCACGCGCCTGCCGTTGCTGGAGCAACGCAAAATCGCTGCGGGCGCCGTCAGTGCCGCATCGGCACGCATCGGCGATGCGCGCTCGATCCTGGCGGACGGGATTCTCTCGCACGTCAACGCGACTGCGAAGAGCCTCGGCGGTGCAGTGGGAATGCCGTTGCGGGATTTCGTCGGACAGCTGCTCGCGCGCTGGCGGGCATCGGCATGAGGCTGGTCCGATTCGGCGATCGCGGGCTGGAACGTCCTGGGATCCTCGATGCGGGCGGCGTGATGCGCGATTTGTCAGAAATTGTCCCGGATTGGAATCCCAGCACTCTGTCGAACGCCGTGCTCAGGCAGATCGCCGCGCTCGACCCGGTGTCCCTACCGGTCGTGTCCGGACGGCACCGCCTTGGAGTTCCCGTCGCGGGGATCCCGAAATTTCTTGCCATCGGTCTGAACTATGCAGATCTCGCCCAGGCGATGGGGCGTGAGCTACCCTCGGAGCCGGTGTTTTTTACCAAGGCCATCAGCTGCCTGGCGGGTCCTGACGATCCCATAGTGTTGCCCCGCGGTTCCACCCATACCGACTGGGAAGTCGAGCTCGGGGTGGTGATTGGAACGAGGGCGCGCTATGTCGATGAGACGGACGCTCTTAGCCACGTCGCGGGCTACTGCCTCGTCAATGACCTGTCCGAGCGCGAGTACCAGAACAATCGAGGTGGGACCTGGGACAAGGGCAAGGGCTGCGACACCTTTGGACCCACAGGCCCATGGCTGGTGACCCGGGACGAATTGAATGATCCGCAAGACGTGGATTTGTGGCTCGAGGTTAACGGCGTTCGCTGGCAGGATGGTCACACACGGACGATGATCTTTCCTGTCGCGAAGCTGATCTCCTATCTGAGCGAGTTCATGACGCTGGAGCCGGGCGATCTGATCGCCACCGGAACTCCGCCTGGGTTCGGCGCCGCGGCAAAGCCGCCCGTGTTTCTGCGCGACAGCGACCAGGTGCGGCTTGGCAGCGCGAAACTCGGCACACAACAGCATCTGGTGGAAGCTTGGAGAGCAGCATGACCCGTGCAAATTTCATTGGCGGCGAGTGGGTGCAAGGCAACGATGCCGCTCGGAATCTGAATCCCTCAGATACCGCCGATGTCATTGACGAGTACAGCCGAGCTGACGCGGCGCAGGTCACCCGGGCCATCGCTGCGGCGTCGCAGGCTTTCCGCGCCTGGTCCCGCAGTACGCCTCAGGCTCGTGCGGATGCACTGGATCGGGTGGGCACTGAAATTATCGCGCGTCGTGACGAGTTGGCCGATTTGCTGGCGCGGGAGGAGGGGAAGACACTTATCGAAGCCAACGGCGAAGTGGGCCGCGCGGGTCAGATCTTCAAGTACTTTGCCGGCGAGGCGATCCGACTTGCAGGCGCTTATCTGCCCTCCATTCGTGCCGACGTGGAGGTGGAGGTGACACGCGAGCCCGTCGGAGTCGTGGGCATCGTTACGCCGTGGAATTTTCCGATCGCAATACCCGCCTGGAAAATCGCGCCGGCGCTGGCTTTCGGCAATTGTGTGGTGTTCAAGCCGGCGGACCTCGTGCCCGGCTCCGCCTGGGCTCTGGCCGACATCATTTCACGCGCGGGTTTCCCGGCAGGCGTATTCAATCTGGTCATGGGGCGCGGTTCGATCGTCGGTGAGGCCATCGTCTCGAGCCCCGGGGTTGACGCGGTCAGCTTCACCGGCTCGGTGGCCACGGGCCGCGGCGTGTTGGAAAAGGCTGCGCGTCGGGGCGCCAAGGTGCAGCTCGAGATGGGAGGCAAGAACCCATTGTTGGTGCTCGCAGACGCGGACCTTGATACGGCCGTTCGTGTCGCATTGGATGGCGCCTATTTCTCGACCGGACAGCGGTGCACGGCATCTTCGCGCCTGATCGTCGAGGACGGCATACATGATCAGTTCGTGACGGCTTTAATCAAGGCGATCCAGGCGCAGGTCATCGACAATGCGCGCAAACCAGGGACGACCATTGGACCTGTAGTCGATGAGACGCAATTGAAGCAGGATCTGGACTACGTGCGCTTCGCCCAGGCTGAAGGGGCGCGCCTGCGTGTCGGGGGAATCCTGGCTGAGCGGTCATTGCGGGGTTACTACCTGATGCCCGCGCTGTTGACCGATACTTTGAACGATCAGCGCATCAATCGGGAGGAAGTCTTCGGTCCGGTGGCCTCGGTGATTCGGGTGAAGGACTACGACCAGGCTCTTGCCACCGCCAACGACACGGAGTTTGGGCTGTGCGCTGGCATCTGCACACGGTCACTCAAGTACGCCAGGCACTTCCAACGCAATGCCGAGGTCGGGATGGTGATGGTGAATCTGCCCACGGCCGGGGTGGACTATCACGTGCCCTTCGGGGGGCGGAAGGGCTCCAGTTATGGCCCGCGCGAGCAGGGTCAGGCTGCGATGGAGTTTTACACCACCTCGAAGACCACCTATATAAGGAGTGCTTGAGCCGACTACTGCACGGAATTGCGCAGCACCCCGATGTTCTCTATCTGGCATTCCACCCGATCGCCACTCCTGAGGTACTTGCCGTCCGACAATCCGCCGCCCGCGCAGGTGCCGGTAGCAATTACATCGCCTGGAAATAGGGTAATGCCCTTCGAGGCCTCGGCGATCAGAGCCGGGACCTTGAATATCATGTCAGCGGTATTCGCCTGCTGGCGCAGAACACCATTGACGGTGCAAGAGATGCGCAACGGATAAGGCATCGGAATCTCATCGCTCAATACCAGCAGCGGGCCCATAGGGCAGGCGAAGTCCATGCCTTTGCCCTGAGTCCAGTTCTTGCCGTAGCTCTTATTGAGCTCCTCGAACCCTTCATTGAACTGCAGATCCCGATAACTGACATCATTGATGACGCAATACCCGGCCACGTGCTCGTACGCCCTTTCTGCGGGAATATCGCGGCCGGCCTTGCCCATGAGGACGCCAAGTTCGACTTCATGATCGAGCTTTTTTGACCAAGGATGAGTCAGAATCGCGGCATCAGGATTGGTCACACACCCATCGGCCTTGAGAAAGAAGAAGGGCTTGGCGGGGACTTTAACGCCAGCCTCCTTGTCGTGACCGTAATAATTGACCACGTGCGCCAGCACTTTACTTCCGGTCTCGTACGGCGCCAGCAGTCGCAACTCCGAACTTCTGCAGCGCGCGTGGCGTGCCGTCTCCGACACTGCCAGCGCGGCATTTCTACTGCCCTCACCGCCGCCAAGAAACAACCGCAGATCGCGAAACAGGGGCACAAGCCAGCGCTGCCCCCGTTCCTCGGCGGCGGCAACCAGGTCGATCGCCTCCGAATCGAGCATCAACGCAAGGCGTGCGCCATCGTTTGACAAGAAGCGAGCAATCCGCATGAGCAACTCCTGAAACACGAATGCACCGCGGTTAGTGGCGGGTGTGCTCGATTCTCATGGGCTGACTTCCGAGCCGCAATTGAAATGCCGCCAAGTTCCGCTGATCGAAACGCAGCCGCGATGCACCATCATTCCGACCCTGCCTTGATTGGGACGCTACCTCGGCGGACAATGAAACGCGGGCGCGAAATTAGCGGACCAGATACGACCCGCCTGGCTGCATCGAGGGGCTCATGTCCGACTCAATACGTTCGGTCAAACGGGCGCTATGTCTTATTCGACTGATGAATTCCAAGCCGATCTGGGCATTCGGAGAGCTGGCCATGGCGTCCGGGCTGGCAAAGGCGTCCCTGTTCCGATTACTCGAGACCCTTGAGGAAGAAGGGTGCGTTCGCTCTCCACCGGAGGCTCGAGGCCTGTATCAGCTCTGTAGCTCCGTGCGCGACCTCGCTTCAGGCGTCACGTCTGGGTCGTTGCTGGCCGACTTTGCGGCCCCTGCCATCATTGCGGGCACCAGGCGCCTGCGGTGGCCACTGTCGCTTGCGGTCCTGGATGACTGTTACATGCGCGTTGTGTTCTGTGGCATGCCGTACTCACGACTCGCCTCCAAGACAACCACGGTAAGCAGGCGCTATTGGCTCTTCAACTCGGCGCTGGGTCGGGCGTACTTTCCCTTTTGCCATCCGGTTGAGCGACAGATCCTCATCGAGCGGGCCGTGGCCGTGCTGGCAGAGCACGGCTCATCATGGCCCTATACGCCGCAGAAACTCTCGACGGAAATGCGGGAGATCGTCAGGACGGGCTTTAGCGTTCGATGGGCTGGAGCGAACGATCCCACCTCCGCGATCGCCGTGCCGGTGGGCAGGGGGGATGAATTGGTGGGATCCCTGGTGTGCTCCACCTACGCGAAATCGTTAACACAGCGCCGTATCGATGAGCTGGTACCGGAGATTCGCGCGGTTGCCGAGGAAGTACTCGCGATCTGGCGCCAATGCAATCCAAACTCAGGCGCGGCAGCTGCCGTGCCGCTCCCCGCGCGCCGGTCCGCAACAGTACAAACGCGCGCAGCGTCGTTCAAGGCGGATGCCCGGCTCGGGCCGCGCTCCTAGCCCTTGCGAGCACTGTTCCGCTCCTCGGAATAACCCCTCTGGCCTGTTGAGCCGGCCTCGCCGGATGTGTGATGTTGGGGGAGCGGCGTCTAGCGGCTGCGGATTTCAGGGTGATTTCAGATGACTCAGAACGCCAACGCTAATTCGAGCGACAACCATCGCGTTTTGGTATACGAGCGCATGGATCCCACCGATGAGTCACTGAACTGGCTGGCTTCACACGGCATTGAAGTCACGCGGGGGCGCGCCATGTGGGAAGCACCCTTTGCCCGCTATTTGGACGATGAATTCATCGCGGCCGCACGAGGCTTCCGTTCGGTCATGGGGGCCAGCGGCGTCCAATTCAGTCGAACGGTTCTCGAGGCGCTTCCAGAGCTGCGTTTTATTTCCAAGCTGGGGGTGGGCGTCGACAATATTGATCTCGAAACGGCCACGAGCCGGGGTGTCCTGGTCAGCAACACGCCCGAGGACTCAGAGGTCGCCGACGTTGCCGAACATACGATCGCGCTGATCCTGGGGTTACGGAAAAAGCTCACGACGTGGACACCAGACTACATGCAACGCGGCGGCTGGCGTCCAGGCTTCTTTGCCGACACCTTGGCTGGCAACACAATTGGCCTCGTCGGCCTGGGAAAGATTGCGCGCGCTGTCGTCCAAAGGCTGACCCATTGGGAGGTCAAAATTCTGGCTTTTGACCCAGGCCCTGCTCCGGCTCCCGGCGAGGTCGAACAGACTTCGCTCTCTGATCTGCTGCGCCGCTCCGACATCGTAAGTCTACATGCCACACCCACATCTCAGAACCGGCACCTGATCAACCAGGCGGCATTCGAACTGATGAAACCTGGAGCGCTGCTGATCAATACGGCCCGGGCATGGCTGGTCGATACCAATGCGTTACTGCAGGTGCTGAAAAGCGGACGCCTCGGCGGTGCTGCGCTCGATGTTTACGACCTGGAACCGCCTGATCCCAACGATCCGCTCTTTCGGCAGGACCATGTCATCGTGACACCCCATACCGCTGCGTGGACTCGCAAGGGGCTTGAAGCGCTTGGGTGGCATGGCGCGCGCAATCTGTGCGCCATGCTGTGCGGAGAGGGTCATGCCGATATCGTCAATCCTGCGGCCGCTCACGTGACGCCGCCGCAGGGCCGAAGATTGCAGGCGCAGCGATGACGGCCATTACTCCCGACGCCGCCCACAGGATCAAGTTCCTCGGCCATACGGATCAGGGCAATCGACCGGACGGCGTCCAAGTCATGGTGAACAAAGGCTACGCCTACGTCTCGCATCCGTTCAGCGCTGGAGCGACCGTCATCGACGTCCGCGATCCGCGCAAGCCCCGACCTGTGGAATTTCTGCCGGTTCACCCGAAATCCTGGTCATTGCACCTTCAAACCTTTGACAATCTTCTGCTGGTAGTCGAGGAATTCAATTTTTATTCCGTTTACTTCCGTGAGACCGACTACTACGGCAAGTCGATCAAAGATGTAACCAGCTCCATGTTCGGTAAACGCGGCGAGGACTACTCGGCCGGCTTGCGCATCTATGACATATCGAACCCGCAACAGCCGAGGGCGATCGGCTTCCTGGAGGTCGAAGGACTGGGGCTACACCGGGTTTTCTGGACGGGCGGCAGGTACGCCTACGCCTCTGCCTTCCTGGACGGTTTTACCGATCACATTCTGATCTGCATCGACCTGCAGGAGCCGACCCGGCCTCGCGAAGTCGGGCGCTGGTGGTTGCCAGGCATGTGGAAGGCTGGTGGAGAAACTGCCCATTGGAAGGGCCGGGTTGCACTTCACCATGCAGTCGTATTCGATGACATCGCCTACGGCTGTTGGCGCGATGGTGGTGTGACCTCGCTCGACGTGCGCGATCCCTCGCGCCCGAAGTTGATCGCCCATCGCAATTGGTGTCCGCCTTTTGCCGGCGGCACGCACAGCGCGCTCCCGTTGCATGATAGAAATCTGCTCGTCGTCGCTGATGAAGCGGTCGGCGATATTTCCGTTGAACCGATGAAGCACACGTGGATACTGGACATTCGCGAGCCGTCGAATCCGGTCACCATCGCCACCGTTCCCATTCCATCGGAACAGGACTATGTTCGCAAGGGAGGCCATTTTGGTCCGCACAATCTCTGGGAGAACCGCCCGGACGCCTTCATGAGTTCGCGATACATCTTTGCCACATATCAAAGCGCCGGCCTTCGCATATTTGATCTCGCCAATCCATTCCGCCCCGAGGAGGTGGCGTACTTCGTCCCGCCGCCGCCTGCGAGAATGGTCGATCCCCGACCGGACATGAAGTGCGTTTTGCATTCCGCTGACGTCTACGTACAGCCCGATGGACTCATGTATATGACCGACTTCAATGCGGGGCTCTACATCATGCAATGGGAAGGTGCCTGACCATGCAGAAGAATCGGGCTTACCAGTGGGACGAGTTGCCGAAGGAGTCTGTCCGGCCGGGCGTAATTCGCAGCGGCTTCCGAGGCGATGACGTGCTGCTGGTCATGAATTGGTTGCAACCCGGCATGCAGACCAATCCCCACTGCCATCCTTTCGAGCAGATTGTCTATATCGTCAAGGGACGGATGCGTTTCTGGATCGGCGGCGAACCCATTGAGGTTTCATCGGGCAGCGTGGTTCGGGTGCCACCCAATACCGTGCATTACGGAGAGCCGATCGGCGATGAGCCAGTGTTGAATCTCGACGTATTCGCCCCATTCCGGGAAGACTATGCTCACTTGGTCGACTACCAGCTGCTCCCGAGCGAGGACTGACGGTGGATGCGTGGCACTATGCCAGGCAGATTCTTACCCGGATAACCCCGGTGGAATGCCGTTGCCGGGCCTCGGCGTTCGAAGTCGCGCTTCGAAGCGACGCTACTTTTAACTGGACCCGCATGGGACATTCCGCTTCTTAGGCGGCGGCTTAGTGGCGACGAGTCTGCCCACCTGCGTGGCGCACTGGATGTACAGCTGGCGTCAGAACAAGCGGGTCGGGGAAGGAGCGCTCCGGGCTGCTAATCCCGACTGACTCGATACAGTCGGGGCCGCCATACTGCCAGCACAATGTTGACCAACGACAGCGCCAGCATTAGCCACAGTCCCCCCCATTCTGGGCGCATCGTCTGTGCAAGCTGGACCGCATCGCCTTGGCCACTGGCCGTCATGGCCGCTAATTCTGCAGCGCGCCGCGCGCTGGCATTGATTGTCACGAGGGTGCCCTCGAACACGCTCAGGCCAAGCAGCGCCTTGACCCACGCCCACGCGGCGTTGTGAAAGGCGCTGGTGGCAGCAATCGCCAGCAAGCCACTTAGCAGCACGATGACCAGCGATGGTAGCAACAGCCATTGTGTAATGGTGGCGATGGCCTGAAGCATTGCGGCGTACGCAACCACTGGCTGGGTAGGGCTTTTGATCACGAGCACCAAGCAGGCGGCAAATGAACCCATGACACCGACCGCGCCGATCTCGTGCAATATCTTGAGGAGTCGTTTCAGCATGCTCAGGCTGATGCTCGCTGCGCGTCCGTTTACTGGGCGAGAAACTGTTCCAGTGGCTGCACAGACTCGTCAGGCGACTCCTCTTGGGGCACGTGACCCAGATTGGGGAATAATACGAGCTTCGCGTGGGGCAGTGCACGCAGGTAGTGGGCAGCGTTGCTGGAGGGAATCATGTGGTCGGCTTCGCCCCCACAGCAACAGCGTCGGCGCCTCGATACGTTGCAGCAGCGGCCACGGCTCTTCCAGCAGGGTCTGGTGCAGCCGCGCGTTCATGGCGCGCCGGATCGGCGTAGGCAGCGCGTAGATTGGTGCGAAGTAATGGCTTCGGCAGAAAATACTTCATCAGCTGTAGAACCGGCGGGACCTCTGGTGGCCGCCCATATTCGAGCCCTGGACTGGCGAATCCGTTACGGCCCAATCCGCGTCCACCGCGGCCGCCGGCGCGAAGAACTCTCGCTCATATCCGGCGCGCTGACTGTGCTCACAAACGCCGTCATCACCTACAACACCTGGAAGCTCAACGAGGTGATCGAGGCGCGCCGGCTCAGTGGTCAGGCGCTACCGCCCGAGGAGATTCTGGCTCACATTGCGCCAGTCGCATTCGGGCACATCAATTTCCGGGGAATCTATCGCTTCCCGCTCGAGCGCTATGTGGATCGCTTGGTTCCGTCCATGACGGCCCCGCTAAAAGCTGTGGGCAACTAATCAACTTATCCACAGGAAAGCGTTACTTTTGGCTGAAAGTCGTAAACACCCCTAGATAGCAGGGCAAGACTGAATTGATTCATGCCGCTTTCAGCGCAATCATCGCGAGAATCACTTGGGTTCGGAAAGCGGAGTTGCAGCTTGAGGCGGTTCTCCGGTCCAGAAATCACGAGATGCTTTCGGAACATAGACAATTTTCGAGAAGACCGTTATGCATTGATCGCCAGAGGGCGATTGAGAAGCAAAGCCTATCCTCAGTTGACCCTTACTGGGAAACCAGAAAAATCGTACGTACCGCCATTTCACGCCGTCGAGGGAGTAGTAGAAGGCGAACACCTCTTTGGACTTTGTGACCCGCAGGTACACTTCTTTTCCTGGTATGTCTGCATTCACGCTGTCATCGCTGTACGTATTGGTCACGCTCGAGCCGACAGAAAATGGGCCATAGTGGCTTTTCTCGAAAAGCAGCTTCGCCCAGTGAGTCTGGTCTACATAGACCACCAGGAATCCTCCGTCAAATTCGCTCTTAAAATCTGGCGTGGCCTTTGCGGTGAGAACGAAGGCATCATCCGGCGTGAACGCCAGCATCGGGGCATTGCCCGCAACGCTTCCGCTTTCGGCATCGTTGAACAGGTCGGTTTCCTTGGACGCCGTGATCGACACGGAATCGTCAGAGGGAATACGGTAGTCCTTCTCCTTGTTGATCCACGAAAATAGGTGAGGAATCGCTTTGATCTTGATTTGCTCGTCCGCCGCCGAGGGCACAGCCTCCTGGGCTCGCACGCGGGGCGATGACACAAGAATCAGGAGCACTGCGAACAACGTGAGTTTCATGCTGGTGGGAGGATATTAAGAAAGTTTAGTAACCTGTGCTATGACGAGATGGAACTAAATTACGGGCTGGCTGCAGCAAATGGACTTATTGCGGCGTGAGGGTAAGCATTTCAGCAAACCCGTTGGATGAGACGAGCGACGGCACCCCGCGTTCCCGGCTTTTTGATCGCCTCTTAGGACTCGATTAACCCCGTATATATGGACTCTCCCTGCGTTGCAAGCGGCGTCTTCACTTCCGGATTCAGGTTCGGACTGCAGACATATCCGGCCTTCTATGCGTCCGTCGATGCGGGGCGTGATGACATTCGCTCGCAGAGGCCTCACTACGGGTACGGTGTTTGAGCCATGCCACCCGCGCCTTAAATACCGCTGAGCGGTTCCGTCTTGGCTTTCTCACGGATTTCTTCGCTCCGGTTACGTTTGTGCAAGGGCGGAAATTCACTTATACCCGTGTCTTAAACAGGTCTCGGTTACGTCTCCGGCTTCATTCACCACGAGATATTCATTTCCGAAAGCGCGATCTGATCGGTCGTACGAACACCCAGATTTACCATCAGCAGGTCATTGATTACGAAGACACCAGCGCGCGCTTCCGAGACGCCATCAAGACGCTCCGCAAAACTAATCGCCGGGCTCGAACCCACGCTCACGACCGGACAGGCAATGCCGAGGGCGAGGAGTCGTTCGGCCACACGGACCACGGTGCTTCGTTCCTGTTCCGCGGCGGCGATCATGCCTGACGACGTCGGCGAGGCCGCTTTGCTCAGTAGGCGATGGCGTTAATTCTGAGCGCTGCCGGGGAGGCCAGCCCACCAAAGCTGTGACACCCTCGCTTCAGGAAGTCTCCAGGAAGCATGTATCATATCCCCCAAGGTGACCGGGCGTGGCACCAAGACGGCACGATCGGCTAGGACCTGCTGTCTGATCTTCCGCCCGAAGTGCAGCTGGAGTTCTATCAGCGGGGACAGAAGCCGGAGCTTGACGCCAGAATCCTACCCGTTAATGCAACAGTTACCAACGTCGTGCAGTAAGAGGCCATTGCTTAGAACCGATCGCTCCGCCGATGTCTGTTTCGTGCTCGCTCTATTCCTGGCGGCATCGGCCGTGCCGTCGTTGGCGGACGATGCGACGCCGACGTCGGATAAAAGCGACTACTCCCTGTTCGATCCAACGCCCGCTGCGGACTTGCGCAGCTTTAATACCGATCGGCCGCCAAAAGCCAACAGCCCGTACACGGTCGACGCCGGTCATTTTCAGTACGAGACCGACCTGGCGGTGTTCGGCTACGGCAAGACCGACGGTGTGCAAATCCGGGACTGGACCGTGTTCGATCCGACGCTGAAGCTGGGCCTGACCAATACCATTGACGCCGAGCTGCAGGTCACGCCCTATGAGTCAGCAGTTACCCAAACCGGCGCTGTGACGACGACCCGCCTCGCCGGCGTCGGCGATACCTTCGCACGGCTAAAGATCAACCTCCTGGGTGATGACGGCGGCGCCGTCGCATTGGCGCTGCTGCCCTACGTGAAGTTGCCGACCGCGCGCGCCGGGCTCGGGAACGGCAAGGTTGAGGGCGGCGTGATCCTGCCTGTCAGCTTCAGCGCGCCGGCAGGGTTCACCGTGATCGTGATGCCGGAGGGGGACTATCTGAAGAACAGCGCCCAGTACGGCTATCACGGCGCCTTCGATTTTCTGGTGAATGTCAGCCATCCGCTCGATAAGCGCTGGACCGTCTACAGCGAGATTTTCACCACGCAGTCGTTGCAGACCGGCGAGTCGGCGATCTATACGCTGGATGCGGCGCTGACCTGCGCGCTGACCGCCGCGCTGCAGCTCGATATGGGAGGCAATTTTAGCCTAAACGGCGTGGCGCCGCGGGCGCAGCTCTATACGGGACTGTCGCAGCGCTTTTGAGGGAGGTCGATCCGTGACAAGCCGATCGTTTCCGCTGCTGCGCAACGCCATGTACGCACTGCGCGGCGGCTTTCTGGTGCGGCCGCTGCTGATCTCCATCGCACTCGGCCTCGCCGGTGCGGTCCTGTCGTCGCTCGAGGAGACGGTGCCTGCGGTAAGCGCCTGGGTGCCCAGTGTGCTGTTTCCGTCCCATGCCGATCCCCAGGTTGCGCAGATCGTGCTGGCCACGATCGCCGCCTCGATCATGACCGTCGTGTCGATCGTCTTTGCGATCCTGCTGATGACCCTGACACTCGCCTCGATGCAGTTCTCGCCGCGGATTCTGCTGAGCTTCGTCAAGGATCGCGTAACCCAGTGGACGCTGGGCATTTTCCTCGGCACCTTCGCCTATTGCGTGGCCGCGTTGCCGGCCGCGCGCTCATTGCCGCGGCCGTTTGCGCCGGTTGCCACAGTCACCTGCGCGATGCTGCTGGCCGTGATGTGTGTTGCCTGGCTGATTTTCTTCATCCATCACATCTCCGAGGCGATCAGCGTTAATCACATCGTCGATCGAATCGCGCGTGAGACCGAGGTCGTGATCGATGAAATCATGCCGGCCGCGCGCCGACACGCCTATGAGCCCGAGGGCGTGCCCTTCGCTGACGACAAGCGCGAGGTTGCGGTCGACAGCCACGTTTCCGGCTACATCCGCTATGTCGATAGCGGGCGGCTGCTCGAGCTGGCAACTCAATTCAAGCTGCGCGTGCGCGTACTGCGGCGGGTCGGGCATTTCGTGCCCGCCGGCGTCGGGCTGTTCAGCGCCGCGCCAGCCGAACGCCTCGATCCCGAGCGCATACGCGAACTGCAGGCGACATTCGATATCGGACCGACGCGCACCCTGCAGCAGGATGTCGAGTTCGGAATCATCCAGATCGTCGATATCGCGCTCAAGGCGATCTCCACCGCGGTCAATGACCCCAGCACCGCGATTACCTGTGTCGACCAGTTGGGCCGGATCCTGATCCGCTTCGTGAGCCGCCAGGTGCCGGTCTCGCTGCTGTGCGACCCGCCGCACGTGGTGCGGGTCATTCTGCCGTGGATCGGCACCGAGAGCCTGCTCGACACCGCCTTCGAGCAAATCCGCCACTACTCGGCCTCGGACATCGCCGTCAGCCTGCGGCTGCTGCGCGCGCTCGACGACATTGCCTCAACCTGCACGGAGCCGCGCGTCATCGAGTCGCTGATCGCGCGCGGGCGTCGGATTGTCGTCGGGTGCGTCGAGCGGATGAGCGCGGAGCACACCGAGAAGCTACGGTCGCGACTACTCGCGCTGGAAGCGCGCCTGCAGCCGGCCGCAACGGTCGCTCTCAGCGAGGCGTCGCGGCAACCCTAGATCTCGAACTCGACGCCGATTTCCATCAGCTGCGCGGTCGGAATGTGGAAATAGGCGCCGGGGCGCTGAGCGTTGCGATGCATGAGCGCGAACACGGTTTCGCGCCAGCGCGCCATATCGCGCCGCAGGCCGAGCGGAATGACGGTCTCGTGACCGGTGTAATAGGTCACTTGGTCCAGCTCGCACGGCGGGATCTGGCCACGCTCCACCGCGCAGGCCAGTCCTCGGGGCACGTCCACCTTCTCCATGAAGCCGAACCGCAGCTCGATGCGCGTGACGTGATCGATAATCGGGGTGACCACGGCGCGCTCCTCATCGGCCACACGCGGGGTTTCGGTGATCTGAATCGCGACCAGCAGCATCCGCTCGTGCAGCACGTGATTGAGCTTGAGGTTCAATGTGAGGGGCAGCGGCACGCCCTGGGTCATCCGGCCCATCACGACGGCGGTGCCCGCAATGCGAAACGGCGGATCGGCCTTGATCCGCGCGATGAATTCGGTCGCATTCTCGCGAACTTCCAGTCGCACCCGGTCCATGATCTCCTGGCCGCGGCGCCAGGTGAGCATCAGAAATGCAATGACGAACGAGATCAGCAAGGGGAACCAGCCGCCGTCCACGAGCTTGGTCGAGGTCGCGGTCACGAACAGCAGGTCCAGTGCCAGCAGGCTGCCGTTGACGGCGATGACGAGCGCTGGATTGACTTTCCACTGCAGCGCGACGAACGTGGCCATTAACGTCGTGATGGCCATCAGCAGTGACACGGCGACGCCAAAGGCTCCCGCCAGCGCCGCCGATGAGCCGAACCCGATCACGGCGATCAGGGTACCGAGCGCTAGCGCCCAATTGACGATCGGCACGTAGATCTGACCGATCTCGTGCCCCGCTGTGTGAATGACGGTCAGGCGCGGCAGAAACCCGAGCTGGGCAGCCTGGCGCGTCATCGAGAATGCGCCCGAGATGATCGACTGCGAGGCGATCACGGTGGCAATCGTCGCCAGCGCGACCAGGCCGTAGTGGGACCACTCCGGTGCCAGCAGATAGAAGGAATTTTCGATCGCCGCCGGATTGGCCAGCAGCAGGCCGCCCTGACCGAAATAATTCAGCGTCAGTGCTGGCAGCGCCACGCCGAACCAGGCGAGACGGATCGGCAGCGGGCCGAAATGGCCCATGTCGGCATAGAACGCCTCGCCGCCCGTGACCGCGAGGAAGGCCCCTCCGATCACCGTCAATGCCAGCGGTCCAACGTGCGAGAGATAGCTGATCGCGGGCAGGGGACTGAGGGCGGCGAGGATCGCGGGGGCCTTGGCGATGCCAGCGACGCCCATGAGGCCGATGACGATGAACCAGATCAGCATGACCGGCCCGAACAGCCCGCCGATCCACGAGGTGCCCTTGCGCTGGATAGCGAACAGCGCCACCAGGATCACGACGGTCAGCGGCACGACGAAGCGCTGCATCTGCGGCGCATACAGCTTGATACCTTCGATCGCGCTCAGCACCGAGATCGCCGGCGTGATGGTGCCGTCGCCATAGAGCAGCGTCGCTCCGATGAGACCCACGACCACCATGACAGCGCGCCACCGGCTCTGCTTGGCCCGCTGCGGACTGACCAGCGCCAGCAGGGCCAGGATGCCGCCCTCGCCGTGATTGTCGGCACGCATGATGAGGATCGCGTACTTGATCGAAATGACGATAATCAGCGACCAGAAGATCAGCGACACGATACCGACGACGGCTGCCGGTGAGATCGCGCCGTTCGGGCTGGCCGCCTGGGTGGCGACCTGCAGGGTGTAGAGCGGACTGGTGCCGATGTCGCCGAAGACGACGCCCATGCAAGCCAGTGTGGTATAGCTCAGGGCGCGGGGCCTCCGATGGGCAGTGATGGCCTGAGATGACATGGCTAGGCGCCGGGGGAGCGCAGGCTTTTCACTTTGCAGGAGCTGACGAGCACGCATTCGGCCCGTTCAAGCTGCACCGTGGCATGGCGGATGTGGAGGCGCAGCTTGAGCTCGCGCGCCGGCATCGCCGCTCGCAGGGCGGCCTCGACCACCTTACGGTGCGCAATATTTCGTATCGCATCTTCCCCTCTCATTGTCATTCGATTTTGCGCGCTTGTCCTCGGCAAACTTACACTGGATCTTACGCTCAACAACCGAATGCAGCGCCAAATCGATTTGGCCATATATAATCTCGCGCCTGGCAATATGCGGCTTCGGCGCGGTACCGATTTCCACGCTCAGCTTCTAGAAATCCAAATTCTCAGCTCCGCAAGTTGAACCTTCGAGGTTCTTAAGCTGTTGATAAAGGGTTGGCGATCCTGATTCCCGCGATTGCCTGGCCTGCGTTTAGATCCTCACTGTAGATCCGGGTGGCGTCAGCCTGCTCAGCGGAGGCCACGATCAGCGCATCCCAGAACGACATCTGTGCCAAGGCCGCAACGTCGATTGCCCTGCTCACGGTGTCTGCCGTGGTGGGTTCTCGAACCCACGCACTGTAGCTGCTCACGACTTCGCGTGCAGACATTTGGGCTATGGGCGTGGCGAGCTTGCGCGTTGCGTTGACGTAAAACTCCTGCAGAACTTGCACCGAGAGGCGTCCGTCACCACTGCCCCCCCTTTCCCGCAGGATGGCCTCAGCGCGGGTTCGCTTTGACCCGGCGTCCGCGTCATGCGCGTAGATCAAGATATGGGTGTCAACGAAGACGACGGCGCTCATGCAGTTCATCGCGTGCTAGAGGAGTTCCCGCGAGCGACAGGGGCGAGGAGAGTACGGCAAGAGCGCGTTTGCGCGCCGTTAGAGTATCGCGCGTCCTCTGCGACCAACTCGCGCAGTTCATCGGCCAACAGGGCACTCACGCTGCGTCCGCGGCGGGCCGCTACGGCGCGCGCCTTTTTCAAGAGGTTAGGCTCAATCGCGAGCGTGATGTTGTGTTTAGCGGTCATGGCTGGCCACCTGTTAGGTTTCACGTAAGCTAGGTGAAGCACTCTAGACCGTCAAGCTCGTGCGCTGGATCCTGTGATTGGGATCAGGGGCCGGAGTTCACTGGCAAAGCCATGGACGCCTGGGCCTATCAGCGCGGGATCGAGCTGCGATTGATCGAGGCGGGGAAGCCGACACAGAACGCCTACGTCGAGTAATGGAATGGTCCCGTCCCCTCCTTTATTGTCTACCCGGGCGTCGTGCCCGAACCGGAGGGTGCACAGATGGAAGCAACACAGATAGTGGGAATCGACATTGGCAAGAGAGCTTTCCACGTTCACGGTATCGGCATGCATGGGTGCAAGACTCTCCAGAAGCAACTTACCCGAAGCCAACTGCGAAGACTTCTGGCAACACATCCGGCGTGTACCGTGGCAATGGAGGCCTGCGGTAGCGCCCATCACTGGGCAAGGCTTGCACGGGCAAGCGGCCATGAGGTGCGGATGATCAGTCCACAGTACGTCAAGCCCTTTGTCAAAACGAACCAGAACGATCGGAATGACGCTGAGGCCATCTGTGAATCCGCGGTCCGCCCAAGTATGCGATTTGTGCCGCCAAAATCGGTTGAGCAGCAAGATGTTTTCATGATGCACCGAATACGGCAGAGACGTGTACAGCGGCGCACGGCATTGAGCAACCAGATTCGTGGATTACTGCTTGAGTATGGTGTCAGCATTCCCGTAGGAGTCTGCCGGCTACGCCGGCAAATTCCTACGATTCTCGAAGATGCATCGAACGAGTTATCGGATCTGGCCCGAGAGCTGCTCGCGGAATTGCGCTATGAGCTACTGGCTCTTGAAGACCAGATTAGATCAATTGACCGACGGATCGATATAGTCTTCCGTCGGAGCGAGCGCTGCCAAAGATTGGCACAGATCCCCGGAGTCGGACCCCTCACGGCAACAGCGCTGGAAGCTGCAGTTGGAAACGGTTCGGAGTTCGGTAATGGCCGACACATGGCCGCTTGGCTGGGCCTCGTACCGCGGCAGTTCTCCACGGGGGGAAGGAATCAGCTATATGGCATCAGTAAACGTGGCGACCGATATATTCGAACGTTGCTGATTCATGGTGCCCGCTCCGCGATGCTGGTGATGCGGCGTAACGGGGATCCGCGCAAGCCCTGGGTCGACGCGCTAAAGGCCAGGAGCTGTCACAACGTGGCCTCAGTAGCCCTCGCCAACAAGGTCGCAAGAGTCGCCTGGGCGATGCTGGCGAGTGGCGAGAGCTATCGACCCTCGCTCGTCAACTGATAGTTTATTTCCCACCACTAAAGCTGCGTGAGACGATCTTGAGGATGGAAGGACAGGTAGAACCGACGTGCCAGGACCCTGCGTTGAAGCTCGGCCGCCAAAAGGCCTATCGAGTGATTAGGACTGTGCGCGTGCGTATTGCCATCGGGGCCCGGGTACGCGTTACCCAACCAGAGGCCGGATATATGCAAGCACTCTGCCTGGTTCAACCGTCCGATATTGCTGCTCACGGTGCTGGGAGGGATGGGACCATATAAGCTTCAACGGCAAGTTCCGAGACGAATGCTTGAACGAGCACTGGTTCAGAACGCTCGCCGAGGCTCGCGCAGCCGTTGCCGTCTGGCGCGCCGATTACAACCAGGGTCGCCCGCATAGCGCGCTCGAATATCGGACACCCGCAGAGTTCGCCGCCGCATGGCGCTCCCGGCATGCCGGGAGCGCCATGCGTAAAGCAGAGAGTTGAGGTAACGTCACAACCCAGGACTTTACGAACTTATCCATGGCCCTGAAGTTGGGGGCAGGTCAGAAGCGGGCCAGGCGGCCAGCTTGGCAGAGCCATAGATGGGAGCAGCTCGCGGTTAAACTGGGTTGGACAGTCGCCGAAGCGCTTCAATGTTCTGGTAGCGCAAGAGCTGAGAAATGCCAGATCAGCGGAGCTGAACGCAGTACCCTTGGCATTCAGCGGAGGCACGGTCGGCGGCTGCTCGACGACATTCTGCAGTGCCACGGAGTTGGCGACCAGCCCTTTGCAGACGATGGCGTATCAGCATCCGTCCGAGATGCTTGACGGCCCGCCAGATTCGGCCTCGCGTGCTGCGCTCTATGCCGGGCAGCCATTGTCTCGTGGCTAGCGACCTACCGTTGCCAGCGCTTCGAACAGAACGCGCGGATCGTGCGCGCCCTTGTACATCGGCGTGAGCGCCTTGTCTAAGGCGAGCAGCGTGTAGACGGCACGCTGTGCCGAGCGGATCGAGTATTCAACCGTAAACACAACATCGTGGGGCTGTTCGCAAAACTGACCTATGAAGGCCAGATTCTGAGATCCCTCGGGTACGACGCGCGGCCGATCTTCGGCTGTTCGGGCCAGAAATTGGCTCGTTATATACGGCATAACGCACGGGATGACGTTCGACGCAGCAATGATCGCCTCTCTGTCCCCCTCAAAGCCCAGGTGGCCCAATACTTCCTCCAGGATCTCTTTGCCATTGCACTCGCCCATGGTCTTTTTTACGAAATTACCGGGCTGGTCGAAATACAACCCATAGCCCCACCAGACGGAGACGCCCGGCGGTTGACCGGCGAAAAATGGCTGGTGGAACATCGAGAGGGTGATCAGCCAATTCGAATCTTTAAACGTCGTGAGGCCGCCTCGTCCCGCCACGCTCCCGGTGAACGCCTGCATCCGATCCAAAAAGAGTGGTTCGCTGACCGTGACCGAAAACGACTCCCACACTGATTCCGGAATATTGCGATCGAACGCTGCAGGGTTGCCGAACTCTGGACGGTCGCGCGCGAGCGTTTCCCAAAGATTCCAAGCCCCCGTCCGCGTACTGTGATCAATGACCGGCGCCGCGGACATCGATCCAAAAGCTTTGCCCGCCGTCATCGAACCATTGGTGACGAACACACAGTCCTTCTCATTGATCGAAATCTCTCGCGACGAGCCCTCGACTTCCACGTAGAGCCGTTCGACCAGAAACCTACCGCCGGATCGCGCTTTGATGTCAAGGTTCGTGACCGTAGAGCCGAATCGGAGCGAGACGCCGCGCGCCCGCAGCCATGCCACGAGCGGTGCGGCGATGGACTCGTACTGGTTGAAATGGGTCCGGTATATGCCTTCCTGCGTGTCGATTGTCGAGAAGTGGTGCATGAAGCGCAGCAGGTAACGTTGGAATTCGATCGCACTGTGCCACGGCTGAAAAGCGAACAGCGTGCACCACTCGTACCAAAAATTGGACTGAAAAAAGTGCGGGGCAAAGCAATCTCTGATTCGCTTCGAATTCAGCATGACTTCGGGTTGCGTCACCAGGGCAAGCAGATCGAAACGGTCGCGCCCATCGAATCCAAGCGGATGCGCATCGGTGATCTCGCCTTGCAAATTAACGAGCCGCGCTTTGGCGTTCCACGTATTCTCGGCGCGCACGAGGTTGGTCTCTTCGGTGACGGAGATTGCCGGATTGCTGCCGGACGGTATCGAGGACAGCAAGTCGAAGGTGCAGTTGTATTTGCTCTCGAACATTCGGCTGCCACTCATGAAATAGCCGGCTGTGGCATCTCCATGCGCGTCAAGAGCGCCACCGAACATGCGGGACTCCTCAAAGATGGCAATATCGCTGCCGTCCACCTTGCCGTCGCGGATCAGGTACGCGGCACCCGCCAGCGACGCGATGCCACTGCCCACAAAGTAATATTTGCTCATGCCTTTATGCTACCGCGGTTGCTTTAGGCGGTCTGTATGGGGGCGCACACACGTGGCATCGGGCTTAGGCCTGATCCCCAAGGCGGGAGCCCTATGCGGGCCGAGGCCGCAATGAAAACGCTAATAGGCGCGAAATGAGATCGGTTAGCGAGAAAGGTGCGAAGAGCAAGACGTCTGCGCCGCAGCTCCGAACCAACCGCTGCGCATCGGGCGACTGTTGAGTCACGCCAATCACGACAATCCAGCTGCTGGGCGAGCGGGCGCGCAGCCCTGTGATGCAGCTCAAGTCCGTCGGCAAGTGCAGATCGGCAACGATCACAAGCGATCCATAGGGTTTGCGCCCGACGGCGGTTTGCGCCGCCCAGCAGCTCGTGGCCACCTCAGCGGGCAATGGCAGCCAGGATGCCTTCGAGAATGCGCGTTGGGGTGGGAGGACAGCCGGGGATGGTCACGTCGACGGGAATGACATTCGAAACGCGTCCGCAGCTGGCATAGCTTTCGCCGAAGATCCCGCCCGTGCAGCCGCAGTCGCCCAAGGCCACCACGAGCTTCGGGTCGGGTGTGGCTTCATAAGTGCGACGCAGGGCGATCGCCATGTGTTTGGACACCGGACCGGTGACGAGCAGCAGGTCCGCGTGCCGAGGGCTGGCGACGAACCGGATCCCGAGTCCCTCGAGGTTGTAAATCGGATTGCTCAGTGCGTGAATCTCGAGCTCGCAACCATTGCAGGAGCCGGCATCGATGTGGCGAATGCACAGTGCGCGACCGAGCACGGCACGCAGATGCTCCTGCAGGCCCTCGCGCACGCGCAAGCTCGCGTCGGCCCGCGGCGGTGGTTCGGTCACGATACCGACGGAAGCGATCTGGCGGAGTGTCTTCAGCATAAGGGCGAGCTACAGATCGTGACCGCTATAGGACAGGTTGAACGACTTATTGATCAACGGAAAATCAGGAACGATGTTGCCGATGATGGCGTGTTCGATCACCGGCCAGTTTTGCCACGAGGGGTCGTGCGGGTGGCAACGGTGGATCGTGCCGTCAGGTCCGGCCTCGAGCACCACCATCACCGGACCGCGCCAGCCTTCAATCAAACCGGCCCCGATGCTCCCCTCGGCTGGCACGCACACGGTCGCCCGATGAGGACCAGGGGGGAGAATCCCCAAGAGCTGGTAGATCAGTCGGCAGGACTCCGCGAGTTCATCAAATCGGATGGCCACGCGGGCTGCCACATCACCCTCACTGCGTCCACATATTGCCGGCGCGAGCGCCGGATACGGTTCGCAGGGCAGATCGATCCGAAGGTCGAATGCCTGAGCACTGGCACGGCCGGCAAGACCGGTTAACCCTAAGCGCACGGCAAGTTCCGGCGTGACTGCGCCGGCCCCGGTAAAGCGGTCGCGCACGCCCTCGTGCTCATCGTAGATCGTACGCAAGCGCGACACTTCCGGCAGCAGCAGCTGCAGGCAGTTCGCAAGCCCTCGAGCGCCATCGGCGGACAAATCCCGGCTGGTGCCACCGGGAACGACAAGATCCAACAAGTAGCGGCTACCGAAGGCCTCGTGAGTGGCGCGCAGCAGGTATTCTTTCAGTCGCGAGAATTGCGCGAGTCCGAGGGCGAACCCGGCGTCATTGCCGAGGGCGCCCAAATCTCCGAGGTGATTGGCGACGCGTTCGAGTTCGAGCCCGAGCGCACGAAGCCACGCCGCGCGTGGCGGAAGTGAGGTGCCGGCCATGCCCTCGAGGGCCTGGCAGTACGCCCAGGAAAACGCCACGGCTGAATCGCCCGAGACGCGTGCCGCCAAGCGATGTCCCTCTAGGATCGGCAGTTGCGTGAAACGCTGTTCGATGCCCTTGTGCGCATAGCCGAGCCGCTCTTCGAGCCTCAGGACTTTTTCGCCCACCACCGAGAATCGGAAGTGACCCGGTTCGATGGTCCCCGCATGAATGGGACCAACGGGAATCTCGTGCACTCCCTCGCCCTCGACCCGCACGAACTTGTAGCTGTCGATCACCGGCTCCAGAGTTGGGCCGGGTGGGGGTAGATCCCGCAGGGGCAGGTAATTCGGGGGCCACGCGGAATGACGCAACCAGGGGCGCGTATCCGAATCGGAGCAGTGCAATCCCGAGAGGTCCGCGACTGCGCGTTGCATCCGGGCCGCGGCAGGAAAGTCACCTTCGAGTCCGGGGAAGGGAGTGTCCGGGTCCGGGAGCGCCAGCGTGACCAATAGTCCTGCCTGATCCGCGAGGTACGCCGCGCAAATCACCGAGTCCGGGTACTGAGCGCCGCTGCCCCAAATGGCGAGCAATCGCCCGCCGGCGGCGGCAAAATCCTGCGAGATCCGTTGCCATTCCTCGCGCGAGACGTCGAGCGCTCGAAGGCCGGGCGCACCGCTCAGTACCGCCGCTCGCGATATCCATGATCGCAATGCCATCTCAGTGGCCTCCGATCAGCCGCGCGGCTGCCCGATACCAGTCGGCCAGGTAAGGCGGCACATACAGTCCCAAGGCCAACACGATGCCCAGATGGGCAAAGACAGGCAGCAGCGCTGGCGGGTGCGGCAAGCGTTTTGCCGTGGTCTCACCAAACACCATGGGCTGCACGCGCCTGAAAATCGCTGCAAAGGCAATTCCCAGCGCTGCCAGCAGAATGGGCGTCGCCCAGGGCTGCTCGCGCATGGCCGTGGTGAGGATCAGGAACTCGCTGGCGAATACGCCGAACGGGGGCATGCCGAGGATCGCCAGGGATCCCATCATCAGCCCCCACCCGATGCTGGGACTGAGGGTAATGAGTCCCCGAATGTTCTCCATCAGCTGCGACCCGGCCTTCTGCGCGGCATGACCGGCTGCGAAGAAGATGGCCGACTTGGTGAGTGAATGCACAGTCATGTGCAGCAGTGCCGCAAAATTTGCGACCGGCCCTCCCATTCCGAAGGCAAAGGCGATAATGCCCATATGTTCGATCGAGGAATACGCAAACAGACGCTTTACATCGCGCTGCCGCCAGAGAAATAGCGCCGCGAGCACCACCGAGAGCAGGCCAAATCCCATGAGCATCTGCGAGGGGAGCCGAGAGCGCAGCGATCCCTCAACCAGCACCTTACAACGGACGACCGCGTAGATGGCCACGTTCAGCAACAGGCCCGAGAGCACCGCAGAAATAGGCGTTGGACCCTCGGCATGCGCGTCCGGCAACCAATTGTGCAGCGGCGCTAAGCCGACCTTGGTGCCATAGCCGACCAGCAGAAAGACGAAGGCCAGGCTCAGAACCGCAGGCTCGAGCTGTCCTTTGACACCATTCAGATGCGTCCACAGCAGCGCGCTCGCGCCTTCTGCCCCAAGAATCCTCTCGGCTGCAAAGTACAGCAGGATCGTTCCAAAGAGCGCTTGGGCGATGCCGACACCGCATAGGATGAAGTACTTCCAGCCCGCTTCGAGACTCGCCGCTGTTCGATACAGCGTCACCAGAAGAACCGTGGAGAGCGTGGCCGCTTCCATGGCCACCCAAAGCAGCCCCATGTTGTTGGTCGTCAGGGCGACCAGCATGGTGGTCATGAACAGCTGGTACATGCTGTGGTAGAGGCGCAGTCGCCGCGCGCTCACACGGCCATGCTCCATCTCCACGCGCATGTAGGGGCGCGAAAAGATCGAGGTGGTAAGCCCGACAAATGCCGTCAGCGCGACCAGGAACACATTGAACGGGTCGATAAAGAACTGCTCATTCGCGATCAGCAGATTGCCCTCGCCGATCACGCGCGCGGTGAGCGCGCACGCCGCCAGAAACGTCGCGGCGCTGAAAGCCACATTAACCGACGCGGCCCAACTTCGGGCACCGAACAGGGCGAGAAAGAGCGCACCGGCAATAGGACTCGCCAGCAGCAGCGCGAATTCCATGTTACCCCTCCTCGTCCAGCGAAAGTTCAATCTCCACGGCCCGGCTCTCCTTGAGCGATTCCAGATGGTGCAGATCCAGACTGTCAAACTGCTCGCGAATCTGAAAGAAAAATATGCCGAGTACCAGCACCGCGACCAGCACGTCGAGCGCAACGCCAAATTCCACGATCATCGGCATGCCATAGGTCGCGCTCATGGCGCCGAAGAACAAGCCGTTCTCCATCGAGAGGAAGCCAATTACCTGGGACATGGCCTTGCCGCGCGTAATCATTGTGATGAAGGAGAGCAGAATCACGGCCACCGCAATGCCGATTGAATTGCGAGTCGCGGTATTGGCAAGCGCAGCGATGGGTTGCGCCAACCCGAAGGCGAACACGACTACCAGCAGGCCCACCAGCATGGTGCCCGGGATGTTCAGGAGCGGCTCAGTATCCCAGTACACCTTCAGGCGCCGAATCAGCCGGTGTAACAACCAGGGAAGAAATATCACCTTGAGCCCGAGGGTGAGCGCTGCAGAGACGTAGAGGTGATGTTCCTTGGTGCGCCACGCGAGCAGGAGCGTAGCGGCCAACAGCAACACGCCCTGCATCGCGAGTAGGTTCACGAGACTGACAATTCTTCGTTGGGCAAGCATGGCAAAGGAGGACAACAGCAGAAGCGCCGCACACATGTTCAGTAATTGCAGGTCGAGTGATACGCCCAGCATGGTTTAGGCCCCCAGCAGCAGGTGCACTAGCACACCAAGAACGGCGAACAAGAAGGCGACCGCCAGGAATTCAGGCGCGCGAAACACGCGCAATTTCGCCGACACTGTCTCGATCAGCGCGAGTACGGCGCCGGCTACCGCCAGCTTAATGCCGAGCAAGGGGATGGAAGCTAGCAGGGCGCCAGGACCACCTTCATGGGTGGAGATCCCCCAGGGAATGAACAGCGCGAAGCCGATGCAGGCGTAATTGAAGAGCTTGAGGGCGGCAGCCCATTCCATGAGAGCGAGGTGGCGTGCCGAGTACTCGAGCAGCAACGCCTCGTGGATCATCGTGAGCTCAAGGTGCGTCGCAGGGTTGTCGATGGGAATGCGAGCATTCTCAGCAAGCAGCACCAAAGTGAAGGCCACACCGGTGAACGCGAGGCTCGGATACAGTCCGAGCGACTGCGTGGACAGATTCTCGGTAATGGCGGGGAGCGCGGTGGTCGCCGAAATCAGGGAGGCGACAAAGATGATCATCAGTAGGGCAGGCTCAGCGAGGAATCCCACCATCATCTCGCGACGTGCACCGAGTGTGCCGAAGGCGGTGCCGATATCCATGGCAGCAAGTGCTATGAACACCCGAGCGGTGGCCAACAGCCCCACCAGCGCGATCGCATCGGCGGCGCTGGTGAGCGGTAAGCGCGTCCCCATCGAAGGAATGATCGCCGCGGCGAGCACCATGGTACCGAACACCACGTATGGTGCGATCCTAAAAAAGGACGAGGCGTTTTCAGCGATCACCGCGTCCTTGTGAAAGAGCTTGCGAATGTTGCGATATGGCAGCAAGACACTCGGCGCGGTTCGATTCTGAAGCCACGCGCGGCACTGATTAATCCAGCCAGTGAACAACGGCGCTACGGCCAGCGCCGCAATCAGTTCGAGTCCCTGGGTGAAGCCGTCGAGCAGCGTCATAGGACCAGCGCCAGCAGCACCACCAGCGTCACGAAGCTGTAGAGCAGGTAGGTTGAGATGCGACCTTGTTGGAGCCAGGCGACCGCGTCGGTGGCCCGCTGTAGCAGTGGAGCGATCGGCAGGTAAAGATGCTGCCAGATCCGATCGTAAACGGCGACGCGGTAACGAGGCGCGCGATCGAACGGGGACGGGAGCTCGCGTTGCACCTCGAAAAAGGCTCCGAAAATATGGCGAATCGGTTGACCAAAGCCCTCCGCGGTATCCTGCATGCGCGCCGTTAATTGGCCGTATCCGCAATCCCATGGAGTCACCTGCCGTATTCGTCGGTGATAGAGCAGCCGCACGGTTAGCAGCGTAATGAACACGATCGCGGTGATTGCAATCAGAAAGATCAAAGCGGAATAGGAGGTACGCTGATCGGAGAGCGGTACCAAAAACCACCACGGAGCCTCTTGAGACGGAAGGGCTACTCCGCCAAGTTGCAACACAACGATGCGAAGGGCGTGGACAACCTGCGTCGGGAATAAGCCTAGCGCGACGCAACCCAATGCGAGCCAGATCAGGCCAATGCGCTCGCTGGGATCCGCATCGTGCGCGCGCGCAAGCCCCGCCTCGCGCGGTTTGCCGAGAAAGATCACGCCAAAAAATTTCACCATGACATAGCCGCCGAGTGCGGCGGCCAGGACGAGCACGGCGGCGCCCAGCGGCAGCAGCATATTGATAAAGGTATGGGGAACCTCGTGCGCGAAGAGAAAGGCCTGCAACAGCAGCCACTCGGACACAAATCCGTTCAGCGGCGGCAATCCCGCCATGGCGAGCGCGCCGATCAGGGTGAGCCAGGCCACCCAGGGCATCCGGTGAATCAGGCCTCCCAGGCGCCCGAGGGTTCGTTCACCAGTGGAGTGCAGCACCGCACCTGTGCCCAGAAACAGCAGGCCCTTCATGAAGGCGTGATTGAGACTGTGATAGAGGAGCGCGATGAGCGCGAGGGCCGATACGGCGGGCATGTTGGCTCCGCGGAAGACGATGGCAAGGCCGAGCGCACTGAAGATGATGCCGAGATTCTCGATCGAGGAGTAGGCCAGCAGTCGCTTCATGTCGGTCTGCGTTGCGGCAAAGATCACTCCATACAACGCCGAAAGCAGGCCGAAGCCGAGCGGCACCAGTCCCCACCACCACTCGGGGGACCCCAAGAGATCGAAACTCACCCGCAACACGCCATAGACGGCCGTCTTTAACATCACCCCGCTCATCAGCGCCGAGACTGGCGAAGGGGCGGCCGGATGCGCTTCCGGTAACCATACGTGCAGCGGCACCAAGCCCGCTTTCCCACCGAATCCCAACAAGGCCAGCAGGAAGGCAGCGGCGGCCCACGGCGGTGCGAGGTGAGCGCTACGCATGGCATCAAAGGTGAACTGCCAGCTCCCACCCTGCATCACGCCGAAGCTCAGCAGGATCGCGATCGCCCCGACATGCGCCATCAGCAAATAGAGAAACCCGGCATGCCGATTCTCCGGCTGCAGGTGGTCCGTCGTTACGAGAAAATATGAGGACAGAGCCATGACCTCCCAAGCCACCATGAACGCGTAGGCATCATCCGCCAGGAGCACAAAGCCCATGCTGGCCAGAAATAAGTGGTATTGAAGGCAGAGAAGACCCAGCGACGAACCGTGGTCGCGTCGAAAGTAGCCGGCGGAAAAGATAGAGACCCCGGCCGAGGTCGCCCCGAGAAGTACGAGAAAGATGCAGGTCAGGGAATCGAGGCGCAGATGGACCGGCAGATCCGGCAGGCCGATCGGAAGCGTCAGCGTTTGTACCGGTGCGACCAAACTTGCGATGGCCTCGACGGCGAGAGCGAGGCCGCACAGGGCGCTGAGGGGAAACAGCGCTCGCGTGATCAGCCCCACGCTCTTCGGCCGCAACAGACCGGCCAATCCGATCAGACCCCAAACACTCACGAGGGCGAGGCAGGTGCCGATCGATGACTGGGGCAGAGGTGTCACAACGCGGTGCTACACAGGTACGTATTGAATTATAATGCGACTCACACTTCCTGTCTCCGGTACTCATGGCAATTCCACTCGAAGAACGCACCGCTCGACTGACCATCCTCATTGATCCGCGTAAAAAGTCGCTGTTTGAGCGCTTATGCGCACAGGAGGACGCCACGCCATCACAAGTCGTACGGCGCTTGATTCGCCGCTATATAGAGGAACAGACTGGCCAGCCCTGGGCTCCCCCAAGCGAATCGCGCAGCCCAGTCGGCCGCACCAGCGCTGCACGGCGCAACGCGCGTGGGTGATTCTTGCCTCGCAGGCGATCAATCAGTAGCGGTACGGAAACACGGCGAAAAGTGGGAGGGCATACATCAAGTCCGGTTGAATTTCGAACGCGCGATGCAATGCCTCGTGCGCGGCCGCGTACTGTCGATCTGCAATCAGCCGTCCGCCGGCCGAGTCTTCGGATACTCGCTTTATGCAGGCGAATGATGATCCCGACTCCGTTATCTGGTTCTTGTCGTTCTTCGGGTCACTGACCGTCTTTTGCTTCACACGCGCGAATTGAAACTGTATGAGCAAGCAGCTAGAGAGAGTCGGTGCGCGCTAGCGCGCCTGTGATTTGAACCTGCGTTATTCGCGGTTACTTCGCCGCATAGTCATCTCGTCGAATAAGCGAGCGGCAGTTGACGCCGAAAGCTCCCCGCTTTGGTAATAGCCCATGACGGTTTGCACGCTCTTGTGCCCCGTCATGGCCATGGTCTGCCCGAGCGAAATCCCAAACCTTGCCGCCTCCGTCACAAATCCGGACCGCAGCGAGTGTGCCGAGAGCTTTCCCAGGGGCTGCTCACTCATCAGCGCCCGTCGCTGGATGATGGTGCGCACGGCCTGGTCCTTTATCGGCTCAAGAATCCGGTCGTGGAGGATCCGCCGGAAGATAGGACCCTGCGTGATCCGATACTCCAGTAATACCTTGAGCCACGCCTCGAGCGCCTCGGCCGCAGCTCCTTGAATGGGTTTTAGGTCCTCCGGGCGCATGCGGCCGCGTCTATTGGTTTTGGAGCGGCCGAGCTGATACACGAACCCTTCTTCGGTACGTCGGACATTCTCGAATGTAGCCGCAACAATCTCCGATCGCCGGCGGCCGCCGCTGGCCCAACCGAAGAGGATTAGGGCGCGGTCTCGCTTGCCAATGAGATCGTCGCCACAAGTGGCCAGCAATGCCTCGAGCACGCTGTATGTGGCTGCTACGGGCCGAGAAGGTTGCCGACCGCGTCGAGCGTAGGCGCGGCGCGCGGCGCTGATGAGCTGACGGACATGCGGATCTCGGAGCGGGTTGGCGTCGGGCCCTAGATTCAGGCGGCGGTTATTGGCAATGAAATTCTCATGCGCCTTCGAAAGTGCCGCGAGCCGAGACTGGACGGTCGCCATCGACCAGGGCCCGAGCTTCGCTTTGTAGCCTCGCTCGACGAGAAGCACATCAATGGCCAAGGGCAGAAGATGCTGAGTCGTCTTAGAGCTGGGTGTATAGGGCGTGATCTCCGGCGCAGGGGCGCCAGGCTGATGCTCGAGGTGGTCGAGAATGAACTGCATGACGGTCGACGGTGCGACCGGCGGCGTGATCGGTGCATCGAACCGCAGCGCGTGCCAGGCGGCCCAGTATTGAAGGGCCGTCTTATAAGAGCGCGCCGTGTTGCGTGAGGCGCCTTCGTGGAAGAACGCCGAAATCGCTTTGGCCGCTTCTTCTGATAGCCGGTGGGAGTCCTGAAAGCCAGCTGCCGGCTCGAGGGATAGTGCGGGAAGGGGAGTCGACGAGGCCGGGATGCGGTTCATCTTGGCCACAGTGTAGGCGGCGGTATTAGTCCATGCAACATATTGTTTTAACAGTATCTAAATTATGTGAACAGCGATAATCGATAGTTATCGGCACTAACCGATTTAACAGACTTGGAACAACATTCCGAGACAACACGTAACAAATCGTCCGCCCCTGTAACTTGTGGCAGTTTCAGAAGGACGTGCCGACGCTTACATTCGCAGAGAGGCAGAAGGCTAGACCAAGAAAGATATGCCTAAGAACATCGCTCTGTTCTCAGATGGCACCGGCAACAGCTCGGCAAAGGCGCAAAAAACCAATGTCTGGCGACTCTTCCAAGCGCTCGACCAGACAACCACGCATCAGATCGCCATGTATGACGATGGCGTGGGGACCTCTTCCAATAAATATCTCGCGGTGCTGGGCGGCGCTTTTGGGTGGGGTCTAAAGCGAAACGTCATCGATCTCTACAAATTCGTTTGCCGCAATTACGAGAAAGGCGATGACATTTATGGTTTTGGATTCAGCCGCGGGGCATTCACGATCCGAGTTCTCGTTGGTCTAGTCGCGCGCGAGGGCCTAGTCACGTTCCGATCGGAGGAAGAACTTGCTCGCCATGCTGCGGCCGCCTATCGAAGCTTTCGATATAAAGCGTTTCCCTCGTACAGCCCCATCGTCTGGCTTTCCCGCCTGTTTCGCAACGTCGCACTGTATGTCGGAAATCTAATAAGAGGCCACGCCGGCTACGACAAAATTGCCGCCGCCACCAAGGCAGCCCAGCGCGATGAGATTCCTATACGGTTTCTAGGACTTTGGGACACGGTGGAAGCATACGGAATGCCGATCGAGGAGCTCAAACGCGGAATCGACTGGGTTCTGTGGCCCATGCTTTTTGGCGATTTGAAACTCGCCTCCTGCGTCAAGCGAGCCGTCCACGCGCTATCCCTCGATGATGAACGAACCACCTTTCACCCGCTGTTATGGGATGAAAAGTGGGAGGCGGAGTTGGCGCAGAGGGATCCTGCGATCGCCGGCCGCATTACTCAAGTATGGTTTGCTGGTGTCCACTCGAACGTCGGAGGTGGATATCCAGAAGACCAACTGTCCTTGATTCCCCTCGAATGGATCATGGGGGAAGCCGAAAACAATGGACTCTCACTCCAGACGAATCAGGTAAGTGAAGTCGCTACGGCGAAATCGCCCTACGCGAGACTCTACGACTCGCGATTAGGACTCGCAGCGTACTACCGATACTCACCCCGTCAGACCCCAAGAGCCACATACCAAGGGCGCCCGATTCTATCCAAGGTCCATTGGAGCGTGTTGATGCGCATGGTCTATGGGTCGGATTCCTATGCGCCCATAACGCTGCCACATACGTTCGATGTTCTGACACCCCGCGGCCAATGTCTTGCGATGGACCACCTGTCCATTTCGCTGCGGAATCTCGGCCCCCTGACCAGCGGCGACGCCGAACTCGACGCTGCGATCAAAAGACTAGCTAACCCGGATCATGACGAAGTGGGTCTTGTCTGGGATACCGTTTTCTGGCGACGCTGTCTTTACGCTTTGACTATGGGATTGACGCTCCTGGCACTTGCCTTCCCCTGGATCACCGGCCTGCTGCCCGCCAGATTGGCAAACGCTGAGACCGCAGCCGGGGGACCGATCACCACCGTCGTCGATGCTCTTAGTGCACTCATTCCTTCTTACGCGAGTCTCTGGATGTCGTCGTTGAAGAGCTATCCACTGGAATTTGGACTTCTGCTCATTGGAATTGCCCTCACTTTGGCCGGAAGCCAAACCCTCGAAGACCGGATTCACGACCGCGCCCGAGTGGTCTGGCACCGGGGTCCGATAGAGAACTACAGAAGATGGCGCGAAGAACGCCGCGCCGGCTTTCGACGGGCAGCTATGCTGTGTTTAGTCCTGCTGATTGCTGCATTCATTCTGTGCTTTTACTTCGGCACCCCGGATATGGCATTCGGCTTTGGACTTACCGCGATCTTAGTGACATTTGGATACGTGTTAAGCGTCATCGGTCACCAACAGTTACCGAACGCCCCGCGGACGCGCGTTCCGAGCACGATATCGCTGAGAACGGCCCGCGCTATTCGTCAGAACAGGATCCTCATTTGGCTCTATGGCGACCTGACTAAGAAGGCCATCCCGCTCATCTTCGCGGCCATGCTCGTGGCCGTGGGCGGCGTGCTCGCGAATCGCGCTGTATTCGACACTGTCAGCTCTGCCGGTCACTACTGCAAGGGAACGGTTACCGGCAATGTCAAGGAGATGGCCGAACGATTGGGTCAGGCAGAAGGTACTTTCTCCACGGAGGATATGTGTTGGGCCTCGGGATTGGTCCTCAAGAAGGATCATCGCTACTTGATTACTATCACTTCTCTTTCCAGCCAAGCGACAGACCGGTGGTTTGATCGTGATGTTCCGACCGACGTGATGGGCTTCCAAACTGACAGCCTCCGCCACTGGTTCGCCAGACCGCTCACACGCTGGTGGCGGCAGCCCTGGTTCAAGCCTATCGCCCGGATCGGCCGCTTCGGCAATGACGAATACGTTCTCGATCCAATCGATGACGTCGCACCCCTCAACAGGCCCACATGCCCGGCCAGCCTTCACCTCTCGCCGGATCTTCCGATCCGCACGAAGATCGATCAAGATCTAGCCCAACGACTAGATAACTGCGCCCCGGTGCCCATCGACCGCCGCATCCTTCATAGCGAGATCAAGGCGCGCGCCGACGGTGAACTATTCATTTACGTCAATGACGCAATTACTGCCCTACCTAAGTTCGATGACGTCTTCTTCAACAACAACTCTGGACGCGCCACCGTACGAGTCGACCGCCTCACCTCAACGGCGATCGCTGCCGAGCAGATTAGTTCCATATCTCCACACTAAGTGTGAAGCACTCTCCAAGCAGCCCTTGACATCCCCTTCAATGGCCCCCTGGTAGGGGAGCCGGTCGGGCTTCCCCCAGCGCTTCGTTCCGCGCAGGATGAGCAGGTCCTTCGGATGCGCCAGCGCTCCCCGCACCGATCGGCCGGGCCTGAAGCCATAAGAGACCGGATAGAACCCGGCCTCGAAGGTCGGCTCCAGCACCTGCTTCATCGCCGCCTGTATGACCCGGTCTTTCACGGTGGGAATGCTCAACGGCCGAAAGGCCTTGAGGTTACCGGCTTTGGGGATGAGCACTCCGCGCACCGGACTCGGGTGAAACTACCCGCTCCGAAGTTCATTGCGAACCGCGACGAGAAAACTCTCTGCCCCGTGACTGACGATTTTGCACACCGTGATCCGATCTATCCCCGCTGTACGGGCACCGCGATTGCGTTGTACGCGTGAGAGGGCGAGTCGAAGATTGCGGGGATCGGTGACGAGCCCCAGTACGAGTGCACCTGATTGCCGACAGGCCGTGCCGGGCGAGGTTCAGCTTACAACCGGTCCACGGTCTCAGCGGTGCGTCAGGACGGCCAGCTTGCTGTGCGTTCGCGCCGCCTCGTCATCAGTAAGAATTCGCGCGTCGGCCCTCGATTGTTTCACGAACGCAAGGAACTGCGTCGGCGCCAGCGCCGGGCTGAAGTGAAAACCCTGATACTGATCGCATCCCAGTTCCGCCAACAAGGCGAGCTGCTCTGGTGTTTCCACACCCTCCGCGATCACTTTGAGGTGCAGGCTGTGTGCCAGTGAAATGATCGCCTGCACGATCGAGGCGTCCTCCGGGCGGCGAGTCATATGATCGACAAAGCAACGGTCGATTTTCAACTTATCGATTGGAAAGCGGCGCAGGTAGCTCATACTCGAGTAACCGGTGCCGAAGTCGTCGACCGATACCAATACCCCCATGCGGCTGATCGCCTCCAGTATTTGAATCGACTCCTCCGCATCGCTCATGACCGCGGTTTCGGTCAGTTCGACCTCGAGCAACTGCGGATTCAAGCCAGACGCTTCCAGCGCCCGGCGAATCTGGTCCACCAGGTTGGCGAGTCTGAACTGTGAGGGTGCGAGGTTAACGGCGACGCGTAAGGACGTCAGCCCTTCAGACTGCCACGCCTTCGCCTGGCGACACGCTTCAAAGAGGACCCACTCCCCGATGGCATCGAGCAGGCCACACTCGTCGGCGATCGAAATGAACTCGTTTGGCGGGACAAGGCCGCGCTGCGGGTGCCGCCAGCGGATCAGGGCCTCGGCGCTGTTGACCCGACCGGTCAAAGTATCGACCTTCGGCTGGTAATGCAATTCAAACTGTCTGTTCCGCAGGGCTTCGTGCAGCTCACTTTCAAACTTCACACGGTCCTGCGTCATCGTACTCATGCCTTCGGCATAGCACTGCAGATTGTTGCGACCGCGCTCCTTGGCGCTGTACATGGCGGCGTCGGCTCGCGCCAGCAGCGCGTCCACGCTCGTGCCGTCCCGCGGGTAGAATGCGATGCCGATACTCGCGGACATGTGCACATCGATGCCGAGCAGTCGCAGGGACGGTTCCATTACGTTGATCGCCCGCGTGCCGATCTCGACCGCCTCCGCGTGCGTAAGGGGCCCGTCAAGCAGGACCACGAACTCGTCGCCCCCCACACGCGCGGTGGTGTCGACGGCGCGAACCGCGCTCTTTAACCGCTGTGCCACTTCCCGCAGCAAGTCATCGCCCGCCCGGTGCCCGAGCGAGTCGTTGATAAGCTTGAATCTGTCAAGGTCGATGACGAGCACCGCGAATTCGTGTGAGTGTCGTTGCGAATGGACAATGGCTTGGGCAATGCGGTCATCAAGCAGCATGCGGTTCGGCAGGCCGGTGAGCGCATCGTGCGAAGCGAGATGCCTGAGCTGCCGGTTTGCCGCCTCGAGACCGCTGGTGCGATCGGTGACCACCAATTCCAGGCTTTCGACGTGGCGCTTCAGTGCGCGGGCATTCTGCCACTTCTGGCTTAAGGCGCTCGCGCACTGGACGATTTCGATTGGCTCGAAGGGTTTCTTGACGACGATGAGCTTGTCGGAGTGCCCGAGTCGTGCCAAGAGGTCCAGCCAGTCGTAGTCTGTGTAAGCGGAGCAGATGACGACCTGTACGTCCGGGTCGATCTTCCACAGCTGCTCGACGGTCTCGAGCCCATCCCAACCCGGTGGCATTCGCATGTCGACGAAAGCCACCGAGTACGGACGGCCCTCGGCGAGCGCCACACGCGCGAGCTCAACGCCATCCCGACCCTGCATCGCGGAATCCATATCGAATTTCGGGCGCGCGGTGTCGGGCAGCTGCTCGCCGAACAGCCCCGCTTCGGCCTCCGACATAAGCGCCTTCCCGTCGGCTACGAGGATCTTGCGGTAGTCCTGATGAATGGCCGGATTGTCGTCGATCACAAGGATGCGATGCGTCAGCAGGTCGGGTTCATTTGGCATCGAGCGACTCCGGCGACGCTAACGGCAGCGTTAGGGTGAACGTGGCGCCCTGGCCGGGACCGGGGCTTTCTGCATGCAACGAGCCGCCCAGTGCCTTGGCCGCGAGGGCGCTGCTGTGCAGTCCGAAACCGTGGCCGTCCGGGCGAGTCGTGAAGCCATGATTGAAGATTCGGTTCAGGTTTTCCTTGGGGATTCCGACCCCCGTATCAATGACGGAGATCAGCGCCGAATCGTTTGCTGCGCGAATCCGGACGGTCACGCGCTTTTCGCCGGCCTTCGCTTCGTCGCAGGCGTATTTGGCGTTGCGAATCACGTTCACCAGGATCTGAAGCACCTTGTGCTTGTCGACCTGGATCGGCGGTACGTCCTCGAAGTCGCGGCTGAGCGCCACCCCATGGCGGCTGAAGGCGCCTTCATTCATCCGCAAGCTGTCCTCGACCAGCATGCGAATGTCGAGCGTATCGATTACCCCACCGCGTCTGGCGTAGCTTTGCTGCATCGCCACGATTTCCTTGATGTGCTCAACGTTGCTGCGCAGCGCCGACAATTCCGCGGTGGCTGTATCACGCTCGCGGACGAGATCCGCGGCAAGTTCCTGCAGATACGGTGGCAGGTGCTTACCTTGCGCACCTGCCAGGAAGGTCGGCAGGTCGTGCGCGTGCTCGCTCAGCAACGCAGCGGCCCGCGCCAGCCCGGCGCCCTTCGATTTCCTGACGCCCTCGGCGATCAAGCTTGCCGAGACGTTCACGCTGTTGAGCACGTTGCCGACGTTGTGCAGGACATTGGTCGCCACTTCCGCCATGCCCGCCTGCCGAGATGCGACGAGCAGTTGCTTGTGTACCTGCTCGAGCTCCTCTTCAGCGAGGCGCCGTTCGGTGATGTCCTGGACCACTGCCACCGCGCCGAGTACCTGTCCAGCCGGTCCGACCAGCCGCCGCGCGCTTGAGACCGCCGTGCGCACGGCACCCTTCGGGGTAACGACGATGAACTCGACGTCGCTGACCTCATCACCGCGCAGCGCACGCGCCAGTGGACGGTCTTCGGGCGGTACCGGCGTCGTGCCATCCAGCTGATAAACCCGGGATGTGACAGGGTAGGCGCTGCGGGCCTCGGCGGCGGTGCTCTCCGCTGGAATTCCAAACAGCTCAACCGCCGCGCCGTTGGAGTGCGTCACCCGCCCGGTGACGTCGCAGGCAAGGAGCGCGAGCGGCAGCTCGGCGATCACGGCAGCGAGCAGCGTCTGGTTTTGCAGCAGCGCCTGCGCCAACTCCTTGCGCACGGATATGTCACGCAGGAATTCAACAGAATACGCGGCCTCAGCGCCGCCGCCATGAACGAGTGAGGTGCTCACGCGAACCCACAGCGCGCTGCCGTCCTTGCGGACGTAGCGCTTCTCGACGTCTAATTGCGCAAGCTCTCCGCCCCACAGCCGCTCGAGGCCCGTGGCAGTGGACTCGAGATCCTCTGCATGCGTGAGGTTGGCGATGGACCTGTCGTTGAGTTCTGCCGCATCGAAGCCGAGCATCGAGCAGAATGCTCGGTTGCAGTGAAGGAAGCGGCCGTCGCGGTTGGCAAAGGCAATGCCCACTGGTGCCTGCTCGACGGCATTGCGGAATAACGCCTCAACTGGCCTGACGTCGCCGGCTATCCTGAATAGCCCCCTGACCTCGGAGTTCTCACCCGCAACGAGTGCGGCACTGCTGGTTTTCATTGAGGCCCTCCATAGCTCCGAATGAGCGGCCGCGTCTGAGGCGGTACTCATTTGCGGAGGACTCTCCGGCGCGTGTCACGTTGGCAGCCCGCCATGTAACAGAATACTGGGTATTCCAGCACGGAACGCCGCCCTGGACAGCGAAGCAGGTCGCATCTGCCTACTAAGGATTAGGGCTACTCCGTGAACGGCTTGGGAAATCCGAAGCTGAGAGGAGTCTTACAAGAGCTGATGCTGCCCACGAAGCATGACCGTCGCCAGCGAAAGACGTGTAATGTAGTTTATGACAACGACGCGTTGATTTCGACAACACTCATACACGCTCGTCCCAGAGGAGCCAGTCGGTTAACTCAGTAATGATGCAGCATATCTCAGATAACGGGTATCGACGCGCGATCAGGCAGCGTTTCTTGGCAGTCGATAGTAGCAACGTCATGGACGCGCTTGACGAGATCGGGCGCCCCAATCAGGCGCTACACGCGGATTTCGATCCAATTGTGTCTACTGGAGCCAAGATCGCCGGGTTCGCCTACACGATTCGGGGGCAGATGACTCCCTATGAAGGTACGGGCGACCCGGAGAAGATGCGGGCGTGCAACAGCATCTCCGAGGATGAGGTTTCGGTTTGGAGCGGAGATGGACGGGGCATCTGCTATTTCGGTGAGTTGATCGCATTGGGGATGAAGGAGCGCGGCTGCACGGGCGCTGTCGTAGATGGCGGCGTCCGAGATGTGCGTTGGATCGCAATGCACGAATTCCCGGTATTTGCGCGCTATCGAACGCCAGTCCAATCCATTGGCAGGTGGAGGGTAACGGCGCACCAGGTTCCAGTCTACATGTGCGGTGCCACCTCCGACTTCGTCATCGTAAATCCCGGTGATTTCCTTTTGGGAGATGAGGATGGACTGGTCGTCATTCCGGTTGGCTGCATGGAACAGGTTTTGTCCAAGGCTGAAGAACTGACGCAGAAGGAAGTGCAGATCCGAGCGGACATAGCGAAAGGACTATCGTTGGCCGATGCCCTCGCTAAATACGGACATGTCTAAGGTGGTCAGCGGGCCATCAAAGTCGCGGTATATTGCGACACGGGATGGTTGGTTGCTCGCTCTTGTCCGTGATGCTTACGAAGTGCTGCGCGCTACCGGAAAAAACACCGCCAAGCATCCGAGATGCCTGCCGGAGTATCGGGCTACGCGCGTAGTCCATCGCTCCTGAAGTGGATGTGCTATCAAGATGATGCCAGCCGTCAGGAAACGATATGTTGGGTGCAAACAGACTGATATCGAGGTTGTCGCTATATTCCGCGGTGTACGAACCTAAATCGCGTAAAGGCCAATCAAGGACGGAGAGATCAACGTGCCTGAACTCGTCTACCCCCGCGAACGCACGCTAGGACTCATAACGCTGGTTCTCGGCCTCATCGTTTGGATTGCCCTCATTGCTGGCACTTTTGCTGTCGCGCTGATCTTCCTCGCCGGTGGCTTCGTGGCCTACTTTTTTTGCCCAGTCTGCCCTGATTGCGCGCATCAAGGGCAACGGTGTTGAACTGTCCGAGACCCAGCTTCCGGACCTGTACGCGCAGTTTGTCAGCTGCTGCAATCGCCTGCAGATCGCTTCACGTCCCCAAGTCTTCATCCTGAACGGCAACGGCGTGCTCAACGCGTTCGCCACGAGATTTCTGGGACGCCAATACGTCGTACTCAAATACGGACGTCATCGACGCCATGAGCAGGCATACGGACGGCGTGCGCTTCTATATGGGGCACGAGCTCGGACATCTGCGCATGAAGCACCTCTCCGGACATCTGCTGCGTTGGCCGGTGCTATGGCTGCCCATTTTAGGGCCCGCCTACTCGCGTGCCAAAGAGAGTACCTGTGATCGGCACGGATTGGCGTGCAGCAGTTCGCCTGAAGGCGCCGCCCGAGCGCTGGCAGCGCTCTCAGCCGGCTCTGAACGTTGGCAAACCCTCGACGTCGCTGCGTACCTGGGCCAATCGGATCAGTCGCCGGGGTTCTGGATGTCATTCCATGAACTGGTTGCGGGCTATCCATGGTTGGCCAAGCGTTTTGCCCGCATCTTGGATCAAGACGCACAACTGTCCCCGCGTAATGGCTTTGCCTACGTTCCGGCCGCCGTCGTTCCTTTCGCCGGTCGCCTCGGGCCGGGATTCGGATTCCTGATTCTCGTCTATATAATCGGCGTGCTTGCAGCCATCGCGATCCCTGCCTACCAGAATTGCACGATCAGAGCCAAGCTCCAGGCCGTGGTCATTGAATCACAAAGTACGCGAGACTCCTTGGTCCGGTACTACGAGTCCACTCATCAGGTACCGGATTCGCTCTCTCGGGTAGGCGCAGCTGCGACGCTCGCGGATGGCGCCGCATTGTCTTTGGATCCGAAGCGCATGGTGCTGACCGTTCACACACCTCGTGGTGATCTGCTATTCGTGCCCAGACAGGGTGCGGATGGGCACGTCTTGTGGAGTTGCACCAACGGCGAGCGCCTGACGCCGGCTCAACTTCCCTCGTCGTGTCGAAGCAAATAGTCACTCGAATCCTCAGGGCAGCTATCGGTCAGCAACAAACTCAGCGCCAAGCACCAGCGCCGACTTCGCTTGTTAGATGGTGTGTCCGTGGGCAAGCATCCGGATACTTCGGCGATGTCGCACGCGTCAGCCCCCACTGAACGCCTGGATCACATGCACGACGTCGCGGTCATCGAGACCGTGGTCGAGTGCGAAGGACTGTTCGCCGTTGACGAAAATCCGGATGTGCGGCCTGACCCGGTCCTGCTCGTCGAGCATGCGGAAGCGAATTCCGGGATACTGCCGGTCGAGATCACGGAGCATCTCGGCGAGCGTGCAACCGAATGCATTCACCTCCTTGCGGTTGGTGTAAGAGAGTAGGGGGCTTGGAATGAACACTTTCACGCTCAGACACTCGCCGCTTCGAGGGCGTAGATCTCCGGCAGGTGGCGCGCGATTCCGCGCCAGCTCGCCCCCTCGTCGATGCTGCCCCACAGCTCTCCGGAGGTCGTGCCGATATAAAGTCCTACGGGGTCGCACACATCGCTAGTCATTGCCTGTCGTTTGACTGTCCACCAGGCCTGCGACTCGGGCAGCCCGCGATCCTGACGATTCCAGCTACGTCCCGCATCGCGTGTGACATACGCCGCCGGGCGACCCCCGATGACCACACGCTCGAGCCGTCCATCGGAAAGACCCAGGCTGTATCCGCGTCATGCGGATGCACGATCATCGGAAAGCCAATGTCACCGACCTCGCGTGGCATATTGATGCCGATTCGCTCCCAGCGCCGTGCCGGCCGGTCGAGCCGATAGATGCCGCAGTGGTTCTGCTGATACAGTCGATCTGGCTGGCTCGGGCACAGGCGCACGCAGTGCGGATCGTGGAACCAGGCCTTGCTGGCATCAAACCCCTCCACCACATCCAGCCCGTCGATGAGCGGCTCCCAGCTACAGCCGCGGTCGACTGACTCGTGCACGCCGCCGCTCGACATGCCGAGGTACAGATGATTCGCATTACGCGGGTCGACGAGAATCGAATGCAGCTTCGGACCATCGGGCGTGCCATCCTGGGGTCCGCCCATCCATTCGCGATAGCGCGGATCGTCGTTTAGGCCGACGCACGGTGCCCAAGTCTCGCCGCTGTCCTCGCTGCGAAAGAGCCCGTGCGGGGAGGTACCGGCGTACCACACGCCGGGCTCGCTCGCATGACCCGGCGTGAGCCAGAAGATGTGGTTCACCGCGCGCGGGGCCTGCGCCGCATCCGCCTTGGCGAAAGCCGGCGGCCGCCTCGATTCCTCCCAGGTGCGCCCGAGATCCCGTGAGCGAAACAGCGTTGGCCCGAGATGCCCGGTGCTCGCCGAGGCAAGGAGCGTTTCGGCATCACGGGGGTCGAGCACGAGATGATGGACGATCTGCCCTAGAAAGTGCGGCCCCTCGCAGCTCCAAGCCTCGCGATCGCGGCTGGCGCGATACAACCACGCACCCTTGCGGGTCGCCACGAGCAGGACCGTGCTCCCGGTACCCGATCGGCCTTGCCTCATCGGCTTCATATTCCCTCCCCGTCAAGGCCCGAGCATAACGCTTGAGCATTTGAGCGGCGGCCGCAGCCGATCTACCGGCTGCGATCGGCGCCGTTACAGCTGAAACGCTTGGCGTGTCCCATGAAATCACCCTCCAACTTCCAGGCAACACGCTGATGTTGTGATCACTGGATCTGCGTCCCAATGAATGCCCAGGATAACCATCTTTTGGCCGCGCTACCCAGGAGTGATTTTGAGCGGCTCAAACCTCATTTGAAAGCCGTCTCACTATCATTGGGCGAGGCGCTTTATGAGTCCGGCACCATGTTGCGACGCGTCTATTTCCCCGTCAATTCGGTCGTATCTCTGTTGTACGTCTTGGAAGACGGTAGCTCAGCCGAAATCGCCGTCGTCGGCAACGACGGCGTGGTCGGAATTTCTCTCTTCATGGGCGGCGAAACCACGCCAAGCCGAGCTGTGGTGCAGAGCGCTGGCCCCGCCTACTGCCTGGAGAGCAAGCTATTGAAGGCCGAATTCGTTCGCGGGGGAGCCATGCAGCATCTTCTGTTGCGCTATACGCAGGCATTGCTGACCCAGATGGCGCAGACCGCGGTTTGTAATCGACATCATTCGTTGGATCAGCAGCTATGCCGCTGGCTCCTCTTGAGCCTGGACCGACTGCCGTCGAACGAACTCATCATGACGCAGGCCTTGATCGCGAATATGCTCGGTGTGCGTCGCGAAGGCGTCACCGAAGCCGCGCGAAAGCTCCAGGAGGTCGGTCTAATCCGATACAGCCGAGGACACATCGTTGTGCTCGACCGCCCAGGGATCGAAGCGCGAACGTGCGAGTGTTACGCGGTCGTAAAGAGAGAGGCGGATCGTCTACTTCCCGATCGGCCAGAGCCTTGACTGCTTTCAAATACGAGGCTCTTCGGCGTGGATACCTAGTGGCCTGTAACAACTGATGTGGGAGTAATGCGGCGTTTCGGATCGAAGTATTTCCACTTCAAGGTTTTGGGTGCCTTGTTGTAGTGACGGATATAGCGCATGAGCTTCCTCTTCAGATCTGGGACCGAGGAGAATACGCCGCGCGCAATCACATCGCGCTCGATCTTGGAGACCCACAGCTCGACCTGGTTGAGCCAGAATGAGTAGGTCGGGGTGAAGTGCAAATGAACGTTGCGATGCAGCTCGAGGAAGTCCTTTGCCTTCTCGGTTTTATGGGCCGAGAGGTTGTGCTTTTGCTCTTGTTGTCCCTTAACCTACCGCGAACCAATTCGGATAACAATTGGGTGGTGAAGATTAGTTGGCGGCCTGCCGTACGGGCGATCCTTTCTTTGGTTGATGCTCGAAGTACTTACGAGTTGATTACCAATGTGGGCGAATTGCCGCTTACCCCGAACGATGGGTCCTTGCCCATCTGCCGACCGGACACGACTATATCGACAATGAGCGCTTTCCGCGTTGCCGGTGTGTGCCGAGACGGAGCCGCCGCCAGCACCACATGTTTCAGCCCTTCACGGCGCAAAGAGGCTGAGACGGCCAGTCCTGCAGGGCCGGCGCCAATGACGAGAATATCTTCAGACTTCATGGAGTCTATTGATTATGAACGGATAGACAAATTGACCGCATGAGCGCGAGTATGGCACGCCTGCAATAAATTACGGATTGTGTAACGAAAGGCAAGTAGGCGGACATGACGACTCCCGCCTCACACTGGACTAACGTTTTAACTTGGCGTGTCCGTCCACCACATATCTCGACGTACTGAATGCCGATGCGCAGTATCATCAGGCACTATTCGTCGAAGTGCAGGCCGTCGCAGCGCGCTAGCTGAACACTGTCGCCCTTCTTGCCGCCCCGGGCGGCGGCTGGTGGGCGCGACCCTTGAGCACTGAGTAATGAGGTTGCCGATGTATTCGCTAAGTCCGCGTTTGTCAGCTTGGCTGATCGGGGCTCTGCTGCCCCTGACAGTCCAGGGCGGTTCAATCCCGCAGCAGGAGTACGAACAGGTGCTACGCAGCAAGCCCGACCTCGTGCATGGCGAGGCGTTGTTTGAGACCTGCGCCGCCTGCCACGGCCCGAAAGGCGCAGGCGTTGCCGATGGCACCGTGCCGGCGATCGCGGGACAGCACTATCATGTTATCGCGCGCCAGCTCGTCGACTACCGACATGACAAGCGCTGGGACTTGCGCATGGAGCATTTCACCGATCAGCACCATCTGGGCGGTGCGCAGGACATTGCGGATGTCGCCACCTTCGTCAGCCAATTGGCGGTCAGTAAGGCAACCGACTACGGCAACGGCGAATATCTGCAGCATGGCGCCGAGGTGTATGCGCACCTATGTGCCTCATGCCATGGAGCGGCTGGCGAGGGCGATAACCGCGACGGCAATCCGCGATTATCTGGCCAGCATTATGACTACCTATTGCGGCAGATGAACGATGCTCTGGAAGGTCGGCGCCCCAATTTTCCGCCTAATCACGTGGGGCTTTTGCAACACTTGGCGCCAGACGATCTGGCCAGTGTCGCGGACTACCTATCGCGGCTGTGATGCGTTCGAACAGTGCAATTGTTGGCGAGCGCACCGGCGGCACTGTTCGAGCGGCGACGGCCAATTAGCCGGTCGATCCAGCCCGGCTCCTGGTCCGGCTTGGCCTTGAGGTGTCGAAGTACAGCTCGAGCACCCAGCACTAACAATCTTCGCAGGTACGCGTCGCGGCGGATTTCAAAACGTTGCGGATGACTCATCGCTATACGGTTCATATCTAACTATTATTCGACTCAGACAAGAGCATCCCCCACACTAGCTAAACCAATCAAAAGTAGTCCAGGAAACGCCGCGATGGTTCCCAAGAGGTTTACCCCTTCCACCTCTGCTCTTGTACTGATCGATCATCAACTCGGTACTCTTCAGCTCGTGAAGACGCTTGATATCGAGCGTGTAAAGCGGCACACGTTGGCGCTAGCGCGCGCTGCCGGTATTCTCAAAATGCCTGTTGTGCTGACTTCAAGCATGGAAGAGTACATTCAAGGCCCTCTTCTACCCGAATTTGCCCAGCTGCTGCCTGATGCTTTCGCCAACCGTGTCAAGCGCGCTGGCATCGTCAACGCCTGGGATGACGCTTCTTTCAGGGCTGCCATTGCGGGTACAGGGCGACGTCAGCTGATTATGGGTGGAATAACAACCGATGTGTGCTTGATATTTCCTGCGCTCAGCGCGGTCGCTGAAGGATTTGAAGTCCAGGCCGTTCTAGATGTTTCAGGCTCTCCTTACGAGATATCTGAAATGACGGCTCGAAAACGCATGGAGCTGGCGGGCGTACAGTTTACCGCAACGAATACAATCATCGCTGAATTGGCTCAGGACTGGTCTACCCCGGAGGGAGGTGCGCTTGTGCAACTGCTATTCCAGGACGTATTGCCACCAATATCCTTGCCGACGTAGACCAGCTGCGCTGGACAAAGATGAATGATCATCGCATTGGCTAGCGCGCGCTCATGCATGGCAGCGCTTCTGCAAGGCGCGAACATCGCCTATCAGGAGCACGAGAGGCGAGGCGCTTAGTGCCACCACCGCCATGGCGTTAGTTCGTAGCGACGTAGGTCTCGCGCAGCGCCATGCGAACGCGCCGGCACGCGAGTACCGTGAGAAACCCTCGAACCTTTGCGTTCGCCTCCAGATGGGCCAGTTCACGTTCATACAGTTCCTTGACGCGCGCAGGCTCGCGGCCGGTTTCCCGCGCTAGTTCTTCTATGACCGATCCGTGATGCGCGGTCACGGGACCTTCTCGGTAGCCAACTTGAATATCCAAACTTCCTCCTGCATATCCAGTCGTCCCACTATTGCGCTTCCAATCAGCGATTGCATCAGTGGCTATTGTGTATTCTACGCCGGCCACGAAGTCTGGGCACGTTGCGAGCGTCGCAACGCTTGCTCTGACAATCCCAAACTAACCTGCTGCGGGACAGCGAAGGCGTTGAAACTGTCGCGTGCTGTGTGTCAATAGCAAGAAATACGAACCATTTGTAATATTGACCATTTATTTTCACTATATACCGCACGTACTCTATGTGAGGTCCATACTCCGCCCCCTCAGCCGAATACGAGCTGAGTTGGCCAGCGAATTTTAGCTGGCTATACGTTAAGGCCTAAACTTATGGATCATCAGTCAAAGAGCACTTCTGCAAGCCAACATGGAAGCACCGACCATGCGGCACCTTCAAAGAACATCCTTGATACGACAATCGCTGCGGGCAATTTCACGACGCTGCTTGCTGGTTTCAAAGCAGCAGGTTTAACCGATAAGCTGACGGCAAAAGGCCCGTTCACGGTTTTTGCGCCAACCGACGAAGCATTCAAAAAACTTCCGGCCGGCGCCTGGGATACGCTGCTCAAAGACTCCGCGAAGCTCAAGGCCGTTCTGAGCTATCACGTGGTGGCAGGCCAATTCTTGGCCAAGGACGTGAAGTCAGGGGAAGTGATGACCCTGCAGGGTTCACCGCTGACCGCGTCCGTATCGTCCTCGGGCGTCAAGATTAATGGGGCTCACGTCAAGCAGGCCGATATCGCTGCGACGAATGGGGTTGTCCATGTCATCGATGCAGTCATCATGCCCAAGAACTGGCAATTGCTGGCGGTCGCTGCTTAACGATCGTCTGTCGCTGAGCATTTCGGCGATGAAAGGCCCTGTTCGCAGGGCCTTTCACTTGTTGAACCTTGCGGTGCGCAAGACAGAGGAGGTGGCCCGTAACTAATGGATTGGACGCAGCCCATTGTTCTCCGCGGGGGGCGGGTTTTCATCGATCATTCCGGGTACGTTAGACACTTACGGCGCGAGATTTTGGTGTCACCAGTGACGGCGATACGTCCGGTGTCCAAATGCGTCCATGCTGGCGCGCCCTCAGAAGTTATACCTCACTGTGCCCATGATCAGGCGTGGCGGATTGTATTGAGCCGTATATACGGGAATGGTCGGAATGAAGCTGCCATTGATGCGGTAGGTGTGGTCTAGCGCGTTGTTCACCGTGAGCGCAAAGGTCAGCGGCACACGCGGCGTGGCGTACTGCAGACCGAAATCCAGGTAATTCTGACTGTGAATGGTGTTCTGGGGCGTGTTTGTGAAGTCGAGGTAGTAGAGGGAGATCAGCTGGTACTTGACGAACGCGCTGGTGTGTCCAGGCACTTCCCACGGGATCGTATAGTCAGCGGCCGCGCTGCCGTTGAACTTCGGGGCGTCGGGGAGCTTGTGGCCCGCATAGCTTGAGATAGCAGCCCCCGTGGGATTCACGAACTCATCGAATGCCGAGTTCAGATAAGCGCCCGTGAACTTGAGCTCAAGGCCCGGGGCGGCGAGCGCCGTCGTCTCCAGTTCCACCCCGTAGGAGTGAGCCTTGCCAGCATTCATGAGGACACTGCCGCTAACTACGGCGCCGTCGATGACGGGGTTTGCGATTGTGGCCTGATAGTTGTCGTAGCGGTTATAGAAGATGGCGAGATTGTTCTGCAGTGTCCCCCCGAAGCTTCGTGCCTTGAGACCCACCTCGTAGGCGGCGACCTTTTCCGGTTCCACCGTATAGGTGGCGATCTTGAACGTGGCCGCCGAGCGGTTATAGCCGCCGGACTTTTCTCCATTGGTCCAGCTGACGTAGCTGAAAACATCGGGCGTGGCCTGGTAGTTCAGGGCGACCTTCGGCGTGAGGCCGTTCCAACTCTGGTTAAGCCCCGAGACGCTGAAATTGTTTGTCACATCGACGCCTGCCGCCGTGGCCTTGGAAGAGGCGTCTTCGAAGGTCTGCTGATCCTCGTAATAGCGCAGCCCCGCATTAACACTGATACCCCCGAGGATATGCCAGGTCACATCGCCGTAAACGCCGTAGTTCTCATCGAGCAGGTGGCTTATCTGGTCGGTGTACCTGCTATTAATATAGGTCAGACGACGGAAGTCGAAGTGATCGTGTAAGTAAGAGGCGCCGCCCGTGAAGGTGAGGTCGGCGTAGGTCCCGACCACCTGCAGGTCCTGCCAAATCTCATTGTCGCGCAGCCATTGCGTCCACCCGTAAGTCGTCTGCGGTGTGCCGTCCTCATCCCAGGGGGACGGGGAATCCAGCAGTGTGCGCACCGCACTGACCGATTTGATCGACCAGGCGCTGTTCACGGGATATTCGAGCTGGAGGGATATTCCGCCGTTTTCACGGTGCAGGTGCACGTCCTGGCCGGCAAAGGTCGTGCGGGGGTTACTGCCCGGATAGGTCAGTGAAATATAGGAAGCATTGTCGGAGCGATCGAGCAGGCCATCTACCGCGAGCACCGCGGTGAGACCGAAGTCCGGCGTCCAGCGCAGCTTGGCGCGTGCCTGATCGGTCCGCAGCGTATCAAGATCGCGACCCTGCACCGGGTCGTGGGTATAGCCCGCGTTGTCCCGTCGGGCGTAGGCGATGCTGCCATCCAGGACGCCGTCGATCAGGGGACCTGTGACGTGCCCATGGGTATCGAAGGAGCCGTAGCTGCCGTAGCCGGCGTCGATGGAGCCCTGGAACTGATCGAGCGGATCCTTTGACACATACCTGACGGCGCCGCCGCTGCTATTCATGCCGTAGAGCGTGCCCTGCGGACCGCGCAACACTTCCACGCGCTCCAGATCCGGCAGATCGTAGAGGGCCGCCCCAAAGACGCGCGGAATGTAGACGTCGTCCATGTAGACGGCAACCGCCGGGAAAGTGCCGGGATCTGCCGTGCCAATGCCTCGGATGTAGAGAGCCTGCATGTTTTGAATGGCCCCGGGAGCCAGGAGGCCTGCGACATCGCCATTCAAGTCGCGCAGGTCCTGCAGATGCTCACTTGCCAGCGTATCGGCGGATACCGCGGTCACGGCGACCGAGGTCTCCTCCAATGAAGTCGCGCGTTTCTCGGCCGTCACGATGACGGCCGGGAGCTCATTGGCCTCGGCGCCATCCGCCGTATCGGCGCGTGCGCCGAGTGGGACGGCCAGCAAAGCCGGAAGAGCGGTCAGAAGCAGGGCATAGCGGTCAATGTTTGGCGTCAGCATGGGCTCCATTCCAAAAAATTCAGGCAAAGACATCCCCTGCCCTCCAAGAAAGGGCTTTTCGCGTCGGGGTTATGGACGGTGCGGCTTAGGTCAGCGGCGACAGCGTGACCGGGTCCGTTCGCGAACCCGGTTACCTGCGGAGTTGTCGTGCATGGGGGTCTTCATATGTTCTTGGATACTCGTCAATTGGTGGCCGAATGTCTGCTATGCCAGAGGTCGACCGGAAAGCTCGGCACCCGCTTCGTGATCGAGCTTGAGGCAATAGAAAACCGAGCCTGCCGAAATCAATGCGACCGCCGTGAAGGCGAGGGAAAAGTCGGTTAGATCGGGCGTTGCGCGACCGTGCAGAAGCACCGCGGCAGCGAGAATCGCTGCTGAAATCGAGATGCCTGCGGTACCTGAGACTTGCTGGATCACGCTGTGGAGGCTTGTGGCCGCGCTCATGCGTTCGCGCGGGACATCCGCGAAGGCAATGGTGCCGAGCGCGTTGAACTGGAGTGAGCGGACAAAGCCTCCGAGCAAGAGCACGGCATACAAGAGTGCCACCGGCCAGACGGGACGAAACAACGCGCACAGCGCGAGAAAAATGCTGCCGAGGATGCTGTTTGAGATCATGGCGCGGCGATAGCCCACCTGGCGCAGGATTTGCACCGTCGTGGCCTTCACGGCGAGCGCCGCGACGCCGCTGGAGAAGGTCAATAGGCCACTACGCAAGGCCGAGAGGCCAAATCCCAGTTGCAGCATCATCGGTAGCAGATACGGCACCGCACTGATGCCAATCCGAAACAAGGTACCGCTCCACATCGCAACGGCAAAGGTCGGAATCCGCGTCAGTGTGAAGTCCAGAATCGGTCGCGAGTGGGCTCGGGCGTGCCGCCAATAGAGCAGGCCGCACGCGATCGACCCTGATATCAGCAGCGCGCCATACTCGCGGTCGATCTCGGACCAGTTGAGAAGCTCAAGACCCACGACAAAGAAGGTGAGCGCGGCCCCGGTGAGGGCGAGTCCTGCGAGATCAAACCCGCCCTGGCGGTCACGTCCCTGGTCGGGAAAGAGCAGTGCGGCGGCGATAATCCCTAAGAGCCCAATCGGAATGTTGATGTAGAAGATCCAGCGCCAGGAGAAATAGGTCACCAGAAACCCGCCCACGAGGGGTCCTAAGATCGGGGCGATCATCGTGGGCATCAGCACCCAGGCCATCGCGGATACCACGCGCGCCTTGGGCACGGTGCGCAATAGGACCAGGCGTCCCACCGGCACCATGAGGGCGCCGCCCATCCCCTGGAGAAAGCGTGCAGCCACAAGAAAAGAGAGATTGCCTGCATAGCTGCAGAGCACCGAGCTCACAGTAAAGAGGGCGAGCGCCCCGCAAAAAACGCGCCGGGCGCCGAACCAGTCGGCCACCGAGCCCGAGGCGGGAATGAAGGCCGTGAGACTCACCAGATACGCCGTCAACGCCATGCTCATGTGGAGCGGATTGATCCCGAACGATACCGCCATGGTCGGAAGAGCCGTGGTCAGTACCGTCGAATCCAGCTGCTCCATAAAAAAGGCGGTGGCAATGACAAGCGCGAGCGCACGGTCACTCGGGATCCGCTGCGCGCTCGCAGCGGCCTTGGTGGCAAGCGTCAGGTGGCCCATTCTTGCGCTTCGGCAAAGGCAGGATCAGGGAGCGCACGCGATTCGGGGTCAGGTTTAAGTGCGGCACGGTGCGGGGTCTGCAGGTGTGCGAGCAGCTGGATACGCAACGCTGCACGATCCTGGGACGGTATGTCCTGGAGGTCCGCAACCACATGACCGGGCTTGCCTAACACCAGTATCCGGTCGGCTAAGCTCAGGGCCTCATCGATCGAGTGCGTGATGTGAAGGACGGTCTTGCCTTCAGTTTTCGCCAGATGGTGGAATTCGCGACGCAGACGCTCGGCACTGACCTCATCCAGATGCGCGAAGGCCTCATCCGCAATGAGGATGTCCGGTTCTGCCACGAGCGCCCGGGCGAGGGCCGCACGGGAGCGCATGCCGCCCGAAAGCTGATGCGGATAGGCGCTTTCGAAGCCTTGAAGGCCCAGGCGCTCGAGCCATTCATGGGGGCTGGTCGAGAGGTGCGACCGCTCGAGGTGCAGGATCTCGAGGGGAAGTCGGACATTCTCGAGCGCGGTGCGCCAGGGAAGAAGCCGATCGGACTGAAAAATACTGCCCAGACGCCCTCGAAGCTGGGCGAAGTCGTCGGCAGGATCCTGCCCGAACACCGCGATGCGGCCAGCGGTAGGTCGCTCAAGCCCAAGCAGCAGATTGGCGGTCGTCGACTTGCCGCACCCCGAGCGGCCCAAAACGCACGTGTATTCGCCTTGCGCGATTGCGAAGGTCAAATGTTCGAGCGCGCTGATGGTGCGATCACCCTGCCAAAAGAGTTTGTCGACATCCTCAAAGAGAATCGCCGGGGGCACCGCACAGGCTGCGCTCATGGGGCACGCGCAGAAGCGCTCTTTCCGTGCACGAGGTGCCGCTCGAACGCGGTGAGCACTTGATCAAAGACCAGCACGAAGACCACGAGCACCACCGTCCACGCGATGGCACTGTCCATCCGAAACTGCTCCTGCGCGGCACGCAGCTGATAGCCGACACCGCTGACGCCCGCGAGGAGCTCAGCCGTAATGACCATCCGTGTTGCGCCGCCAAGGTTGATGCGCCAGGCGGTCAGGAGGGTCGGCTTTAGTGCGGGGAGAATCAGTTTGCTGAGCATCTGCGCTCGCGAGGGGCGCCAGGCGCGCACCATCGCCCACAGATCCTGCGAGATTGCCCGCACGCCATCGCGGGCCTGGTAGAAGAAGCTCGGTAGCGTACTGATGATCACGATGAAGGCGATGCGCGTCTCCATCCCCTGAAACCAGAGAATGGCGAAGATGACCCAGCACACCCCGGGCACCCCCTGCTTGAGCTGGATAAGCGGCACGAGCACACGCTCGGCGCGCACATGCAGTGCGGCCAGGATGCCAAGCGCCGTGCCGAGCACAAACGTCACGAAGAGCGCTACGAGGATCCGAATGAAAGTCAGTCCGATTGTCGCGAGCATGTCCCGATCCTGAAGCAGTGCGAGCAGCGTTGACCCGATGGTCTGAAGCGATGGGAATAGGAAGGCAGGGAAGAAGTGCGAGGCCACTTGCCAGGCTGCCGCAACGCACGCGACCGCAATGATGCCTTCCAAATGAAGCCCCGACGGCAGACGCAACCGGCGCGCGGCGCGCGGTAGGGAGGCCGGGACGATCCTCTCCAAAGGCCCGGATAGCAGGCTCGGGTTCGACACCTAGTGACTCCGTGCCGTGGGACCCGCGAGCCTCGCGGTCCCAAAATCCGACACATAGGCGGCCAGCTCCGCATCGGTCAGGGGCCGATCAAGGAGTTTGGCCTCGGGCAGCAGTGATTGCGTCAGGACCCGGATCGCCTGGCGGTACTCGCCAATCGGGCGCACGTCGATGACGTCCGCATAACGAGTAAGACCATAAAGCAGGGCGTCCCGATCCAGGTGTGCCGCCTCGCCTATGAGGTCCGCAGACTCCTCGGGGTGCTCGCGCGCAAAGGCGGCAGCGTCCAGATTGGCAGCATACAACCGCTCGATCAGGTCGCGGTTGGCGGGAACGCTAAGCCAGTCGCGCCAGACGCCCATCGCGATGCTCGGAATGCCCGGATGAGGGGTTGCGGCGTACTTCTGCCAGGTGGCGTTATCGAAGATGGAGAAGGTGTGGAATTTACGAGGAGTCTGGGTCTGAAGCTGCGCGACTTCTACAGGTCCGAGCATCGCGGCATCGACCCGGCCCACCGCAAGCTCTGCGATCTGTGAGCCGCCCCAGGCCGAATGAATCTGTACCTTGGATAAGTCGACGCCGCTCTGCTTGAGTAGGAGCGCCGTAATCGCCCAGCCGCCCGTTCCGGTATCAGCGGAGAAGGTCTTGCCCTCAAGGTCCTTAGGACTTTGAATGGCAGGATTGGCGGTGGCGATCTCGTAGCGCAGATCGAAGATATTCCAGAGTAAGGTGATATCCGAGCCATGCTCGACAAAACGCGCCACCGCGGCAGGCGCGGCGCAGTAGCAGACCTTATCCGCGCCGCTTGCGAACTCGCTATAGGCGACCTGCCCGGGCTTGGGTGAGACGTCCAACTTGAAGCCGTGTTTGACGTCGAAGCCTTTCTTCTGAATCACCGTCGGCAGCCACACGCTGTATGACGGGGGAGCGAACACAGTGACATGCAGGTGCGGAAGCCCCGAGGTGTCAGCCGCCGCGCCAGCGGCCGACACCTCCGAAAGCGCGCCCAGCGATAGCACCCCGGAAAGGAGCAGGATCCGAAGGGCGAAGGCCAAGGCGCGAATAGGCATGAGCATGGGCACCTAGAAGCGTCAGGCGGCGTTGACCGAACGCGCGACGCGGTTGTCGACGACGCGAGCGAAGTTCGCTTCGGGCGCGAGTAGGTTGTAGTCCACCAGGATCCGGCGGCTGCGCTCGAACTCGGCCTGCGAATAGGGCTCGGTATGGCCAAAACGCAGTCGAGGCAGATGGAAATCCTCGATCTCGGGCTTCCCCCAGGGATAATCGTCCGGGATATCTTTCAGCAAATAGGGAATGTACTTGCGCTTGTTAGAAGTATCCGCGTTGAGGAAGTCCGCGGCTCGGTCGAGTGCGCGGTAGAGCGCCTTAAGGTCCGCGGGATCGAAATCATCGCGCGCCACATCGGTCGCGACGAAAAAGGCCTCCGCGAGGATATTTGCCCCGAGCTTCTCGGCGAGCGTCACGTAGGGCTCCATGATAATGCCCGCCGCGACTTCCCCGCGCAGCACGGCCGCCAGACGCTCTCCCGGTCCGCCGAAATGCAGTAGCTTCACATTCTCACGTCCCACGAAACCCTCGAGCAGACGAATCGCCGCGAAGTGGGAGCCCGCGAAGAAGTTCACCGCCACAGCCTCGCCGATGAGTTGCGCCGGATGGTCGATCTTCGAGCCGGGAGCCGCGACCAGCGCGTGAAGCGGGCGGCTTGGCTGCAGGCTCGTTATATGCACATCGCAACCGATCACGGTGGTTTGTCCCAGATCGTAGGCGCGGCGCACGTTGCCTTCCTCGCAGGCACGGAAAAGCTTCACCTCGCCTTCGGCGAATGGGGCGTGACCGACGATGGGGTTCACGAGTGAGGTATCCGCCAGTCCGTTCTTCGGCGTACCGCCTCGGGCCTTGATGAACTCCACATCCAGCTTTTCATCGGCAAAGTAGCCCTCATCACGCGCTACGAACCAGGGCAGGCTGTAGATCGTGGAGCTGACTTCATTGACGATCTTCTTGTTAGGCATTTCGAGGATCTCCTTATAACAATACGTATGGGTCCCACACTCATCGGCACAAGCAGCGTCGCGTCGATTGCTCGCGAGCGCACTTCACTCAACACTGCGCACAACAAACGTTGTGCGAAACAGACTCGCTGTTTGTATCTTGGTGGTCCAATACTTTCTATTCAGTTGCTGTTGCGCGTCCGTTATATACGCGAATCACATAGATGCTTGAGCATTCGAACGACGTGGTGCGTCTGGGAAAAGAGAAATCCTCACATGCACACGATCCGATATCGGAGGCGCGATTGCGCAAGTGCTGACATCGATGCGCGCTCGCAAAGCTAAATTTCGGGGGCGTGCCTCGCGCTGCTTCCGTGAGCGAAATGTATCGGCTTATCGCGAGTACTTTTCTACCTAATAGGAAATGGAACAGTGAGCGTGATCGTTGTGGAGGGGTTGCGGTGGTACCCCATCAGCGTCTGCACTCCGATGCCCCGTCATCGCCATGGTTTCCCCAAGGGAGTTTCCTTGCTTACCGGCTTCAGAACTTGAACCGCACTCCGACCGTGCTCGTCACGGTGGCGTCGTAGAGATATCCGCTCGCTAATCCATCGGCCACGTGGGTCCAGACCGAGCCCAGGTAGGTTTCGAACCGCTGGCTGAGCGCGTACGCGCCTATGAGACCGATGCCGGTCTCAGCGCCGCTGCAGCCGCTCGAGGCCGTGCTCGAACAGCCCGCAAAAGCGCCGGTTGCGTAGCTGTTCTGATGGTAGCCATAGTAGGAGCCGGCCACATAGAAGCGGGAGGTCACCTGCCATTTGGCGCCGGCCCAGTACACCTGAAGAATCTTGGCACTCGAGTAGGCGGTATTGCTGATATCGGCCAGCACGTAGCCGCCGATGTCGACGTAGCCATCGGTCAGCGGTGTGCTTGGATTGGCAAAGCTGATGTGCTCGTAGCCCGCATAGACCCTGACCGGTCCGGCGTTGTAGCGGCCCATGATGGCGAACGCCGTGTTGTCGGAGACCGTGGCGGCGAGTGCGTTGTTGGGTGAGTAGGTCGCGGACAGGGCTTTGAGTTGCGCTGAGGTCAGCGCGCTGGCGGAGATGGCATCGTACTTGCGCGCGTAGTACGCATCGATGCTGGCGCCCGCCACTTCGACGCCGAGTTGCCCCTGGATGGCCGTATTGGCACCGCCGCTGGCGCCGCTGAACTGATAGAGCGCGCCGAGTTTGATCCAGCCTAACCCGTTGCTGTACTTGATCGAGTGATCGAGGCGCGTGTCCTCGGTGGTGCCGCCGCCAGCGGCGGTACGGGAGCCGCCGAGCAGCGAGAAGGCGTGCGCGGAATCCTGTCCGTCCTCCATCGGATCGTAATCGACGATGCCTTGCGCCAGGAGCGTGAGCTGCCGGCCGAACGTCAGCGTCCCGCCCGTCGGCGAGCTCAGCCCCACGTAAGCACCGCCGCCGAATATCTCGCCGGCCACGCTGCTGTCGAGGTTGGTGGTCTGGGCGTTATTGGCGCGGCCGTTGTTGAGCGTCAGCGACTTAAGCCCGTCGCTCAAATCCCCAGAAGTGGGATTGAAATAGCTCTCCACACGGAACACCCCTGACCAGTCGCCAACCAGCGGCTCCTTGCCGGAGAGGCCGATCCGCGACCAGCTCAAGGGACTCGAAACCAGCGCTGTAACGGAGCCGTTGCTGTTCTTCTGCACCACCGGCTCGGTGCTGTAGGCAACATAGTCACTCGAAGTCACGCCGTGAGTCTGGTACTGCAGGCCCACGTCGACCATGCCGTAAAGTGTAATGCCCTTCCAGGTAAGACTGGTGTTTTCAGGTGGCGGGACATCGGGATCGGCATCTCCGGCCCAGACCGGGACGGTCGTCGCCAAGCCGGCGCCCAGCACAACCGCCGTGGCGCCTTGCACTGCGAGCTTGGCAACGGTAGCAAGAACTTTCGCATCTCTTTTCACTCGATACGGCTCCCTATTCACTGCGATTCTTTGTGACGAGTGAGGATAAGCTTCCGCTAGAACAATGAATCTTGACCAGACCGCGCAGAGACTCAGCTGTTAACAGCGATGCATCAGCGTAGCGGGACGAAGACCGGAGTTCCTGCGATTAGTCACCCCGTTTTCAGCATCCGCCAGCTGACGAAAGCCAGCACGATGGCAATGAGTGTGCGGGTCACTGTGGGTGGAATGCGGATCACAATGCGAGAGGCGATCAGAACACCCGGCACGGACCCGAGTAACAGGCAGGCCAATATCGGAAGGTTCAAATGCCCTAAGCTTGCATGGCCTAGGGCAGCAACTAGAGTCACCGGTAGCGCGTGCGCAATGTCAGTCGCGACCAGGCGATCAGCCGTCAGCCGCAACGGGTACAGTGCTAGCAGGGCCACGACCCCCAAAGCGCCAGCGCCGACCGAGGTAAGAGTGACGCCGATCCCCAGCAGAAGTCCGGTCGCAATCGTCAAGGGTAATTTCACGCGCTCGGTCCTCTCGAGCCACCCACCGATTACTTTTAGACCGAGTTTCTGCAGGAGATTCTGCAGCAATAGACCGATTGCAGTGAGCCCGAGCATCACGCCCAGGCACTCCGGGATGATCCGATTCTCTACGCTCGGCGCCCGACGCATCCAGAAGAACCACAGGATGACTCCAGCGGCACCCGGGAGACTCCCGATTGCGAGGCGGCCCACGATGCGCCAGTCAACCCGCCGGCTATAGCCAAAGGAAGCGGTCGCGGCGAGTTTGGTGGTGGCGGAGAACATCAGATCGGTACCGACCGCCATCACTGGAGATTGGCCAAAAAGCAGCACCAAAATGGGTGTCATCAGGGAACCACCGCCGACCCCCGTGAGACCTACCATGACGCCGACCAGAAGGCCGGCCGCTACATACAGAAGAGGGTTGGACATTCGGGCAGCAGTCTACGCAGCCGCGGAAGCGATTTCCGTTATGGTCTAATGCGCCACCGGGATATCTCAGCGTCGAGCTCGTGACGCTCAAGACGCCGATCGAGCACTGACGCAAAGCAACCGCCTCGAAGACTAAGCGCCCAAGCGACGCATCAGACCGCGCTCGACGTCCCCGTTGTGTGCTGTCCTGGAGCGTGGCTCATCGTCGAGGCATCGGTAGGCTTCGGTATATACGTACACGAATAAGTTCGCCGCCCGGCTACCATCGATTCCTCTGCAATTCGGGGAACAACCGACTCATGAGCACGGCGCTGGCTGAGACTTATAACGACCGCGTGGTGCGGCAATTTGCGATCATGACGGTCGTCTGGGGCATTGTCGGCATGGGAGTCGGCGTGCTGATCGCCGCGCAGCTCTACTGGCCCGCTCTTAACTTCGACATTCCCTGGCTGACCTACAGCCGACTGCGGCCACTGCATACCAATGCCGTGATCTTCGCCTTTGGCGGCTGTGCCTTGATGGGAACTTCCTACTACGTCGTACAACGTACCAGCCATGTGCGCCTGTTTGGCAATCGGCTGGCGGGGTTTACGTTCTGGGGCTGGCAAGCGGTGATCCTGGCGGCAGCCATAACGCTGCCGCTGGGAATCACCCAGGGTAAGGAGTACGCAGAGCTCGAGTGGCCGATCGATATTCTCATCACCATTGTCTGGGTTAGCTACGCGATAGTGTTCTTCGGCACCATTGCCCGCCGTCGGGTACAACACATCTACGTCGCCAACTGGTTCTACGCGGCCTTCATCGTCACGATTGCGGTGCTGCATGTCTTCAATAATCTGGCCATCCCCGTCAGCCTCACCAAGTCGTACGTCATCTACGCGGGCGTGGTCGATGCGATGATGGAGTGGTGGTACGGGCACAACGCTGTGGGCTTTTTCCTCACGGCCGGCTTCTTAGGGATGATGTACTACTTCGTGCCCAAGCAGGCGCAGCGTCCCATCTATTCCTATCGGCTGTCGGTGGTGCACTTCTGGGCGCTGATTTCGGTGTACATGTGGGCAGGTCCGCACCATCTGCATTACACCTCGCTTCCCGACTGGGTCGGCTCAATTGGCATGGTGTTTTCGGTGCTGCTGCTGGCGCCGTCCTGGGGAGGAATGATCAACGGCATCATGACCCTCTCGGGCGCCTGGCACAAACTGCGTACGGATCCGATTCTGAAGTTCATGATCACATCGCTGTCCTTCTATGGGATGGCGACCTTTGAAGGTCCGGTGATGTCGATCAAGACCGTGAATGCCCTGTCGCACTACACGGACTGGGGCATCGCACATGTCCACTCGGGAGCTCTGGGCTGGGTGGCGATGATGACCATCGGGTCGATGTACTACATGATTCCCCGGCTTTACAACCGCGTGCAGATGTACAGCGTCAAGCTCATGGACGTGCACTTTTGGATGTCGACCATTGGCGTGGTGCTCTACATCGCTGCCATGTGGAGCGCGGGTGTGATGCAGGGCCTGATGTGGCGGGCCTTCAATGACGATGGCTCACTGACCTACAGCTTTGTCGAGAGCGTCAAGGCGACCTATCCCTTCTACCTGGTGCGGGTCGCGGGTGGCGCACTGTTCTTCATCGGCATGTGGATCATGGCCTACAACGTCTGGATGACCATACGTGCCGAGCGGCCAGTGCCGGTGCCCGTGCCGCTGCCCGCAGGAGCACACGCATGAGTCACGACATTGTCGAAAGAAAACTTGGCCTTCTCACCGTGCTGATCGCGATCGTAATCAGCGTCGGGGGACTGGTCGAGATTGTGCCGCTGGCGCTGAGCGCTGCGGCCAAACAGGGCGATGTGACGATCGTGCCGCGTACGGCGTTACAGCAGGCGGGCTTCGACATCTACGTGCGCGAGGGCTGCTACCTCTGCCACTCGCAGATGATCCGGCCGTTTCGAAGCGAAACCGAGCGCTATGGGCCCTACTCGGTGGCAGCGGAATCGCAATATGACCATCCGTTTGAGTTTGGGTCCAAACGCACCGGGCCGGATCTGGCCCGGGTCGGGGGCCGCTACAGCGACGACTGGCATCGCGTGCATCTGCACAATCCGCGCGATGTGGTACCGGAGTCCAACATGCCCGGATTTCCCTGGCTGGCGCAGTCCAAGCTCGACGGGCCGCTGATGACGAGGAAGCTGCGAGTGCTGCGCATGCTGGGGACGCCCTACACCGACGAGGATATTGCCGGTGCGGCCGCCGCGGTCGAGGGCAAGACCGAGCTCGAGGCGATGATTGCCTACCTGCAGTCCCTTGGACTCGATCGCCCACGGGGCTGAAGGGGCGATGCACATGGATCTGAACATCATCCGCAGCGCAGTGACCGTGATCCTGTTTCTGCTCTTCATTCTGCTGTGCGTTTCCGTCTGGAGTCGCCGGCGGCGCGCGGAGTTTGAGGCCGCAGCACGATTGCCATTTGAAGAGAACGAACTGCCCGAACCCAAAAACTCCGGGGAAGAGCCCTGATGTCAACCACGCTGAGCATCGTCATCGGGGTCGTCACGGTTCTGAATGTCCTGGCCTGTGGCTGGCTCATCTGGTGGACGGCGCGCAGCCGACCCAATGAGGCAGCCAAAGGAGAAGTAACCGGGCATGTCTGGGATGGCGATCTGCAGGAGCGCAACAATCCCATGCCGCGCTGGTGGCTGATGTTGTTCTTCGGCAGCATGCTCTTCTGCCTGATCTACTTCCTGCTCTATCCCGCACTCGGCTCCTTCCGCGGGATTCTGGGCTGGAGCAAGCAGCAACAGTATGCCCAGGAGATGGCAGCGGCCAATGCCAAGTACGCACCCCTCTATGCGGCGTTCCGTGATCAGGATATCCCGACGCTGGCGCGCAATCCAAAGGCACTGGCACTGGGGCGCAGCCTGTTTCTCAACAATTGCACCAACTGCCATGGTTCGGACGCCCGCGGAGCGACGGGATTTCCGAACCTTACGGACAATGACTGGTTGCACGGCGGCGAGCCGCAGGACATCGTCGATTCGATCACTCATGGCCGCGAAGGCGTCATGCCCGCCTGGGGTGCTGTACTCGGTCCCCAGGGCGTTGATGAGGTGGTGGACTATGTCCTGATGCTCGGTGGCCGGCAGACCTCGCCCGAAATGGCAGTTGCCGGCAAGGCACGATTTGTCGTCTGCGCGGCCTGCCACGGTGCCGACGGCAAGGGTAACCAGGTCATCGGCGCTCCCAACCTGACCGATGACATCTGGCTCTACGGCGGTTCGCCCCAGACGATTCGGGATACCGTGATGAACGGGCGCCATGGCCAGATGCCGGCACATGCCTGGCTTGGCGATGACAAGATCCGGGTGCTCGCCGCGTATGTCTATAGCCTCTCACATACGCCATGAACAACGAGGGTAAGAAGCAGCCTGGTGAAAAGGCACCGCAGCGCCGGCTGCTCATGGGGTTGGTGCTCTGGCCCGCGTTCCTCGCCGCCGGCGTCGGCAGTATCTTCTTCTTCGCAGTCGTGGATCCCGAGTTACTGCGAGACGCCGGTCCACGCGTATTCGTCGGCATGAATCGCGAAGAGGGCTATGCCATCGGGTTTCTTTTCTTTTGGGGGATTGCCGCCGTCGCGAGCGCCCTGAGCCTGTTCCTTACTCTACGGCGTGGTCTCGGCGAGCAGGATTTGCGAGGGCCCTGATGACGGCCCTGGTGCAGGAGAAGGGCGCGGCGCCAGCGAGTTTCTACGCCGCCGCGCAAAAGATCTATCCGCGCGAGACCCGCGGGCGGTTCGCCAACCTTCGGCGCGGCATGGTCGTGGCACTGCTTGGCCTCTACTACGGCGTTGCCTGGCTGCAATGGCAGGGTCATCAGGCACTCCTTTTTGATCTGCCGGCGCGCAAATTCCACATATTCGGCCTGACCCTGTGGCCACAAGACTTCTTCTACATGGCGCTGCTCATGATCATGGCGGCATTGTCACTTTTCTTTGCGACGGCGCTTGCCGGGCGGGTGTGGTGCGGCTACGCCTGCCCACAGACGGTGTGGACGGAACTGTTCATATGGATCGAGCAGTGGACCGAGGGCGATCGCTCGCGCCGTATGAAACTGGATCAATCTCCCTGGAGTGTGCAGAAGCTGCTGCGAAAGGCCAGCAAGCAGAGCCTCTGGTTGCTGCTGGCAGCCTACACCGGCTTCACTTTCGTCGGCTATTTCACGCCCATCCGCGAGCTCGGTGGCCAGATTCTGAGCCTCTCGCTCGGCAGCTGGTCGGCGTTCTGGATCGGGCTGTATTCACTGGCGACCTATGGCAACGCAGGCTTCCTGCGCGAGCAGGTCTGCAAGTACATGTGTCCCTATGCGCGCTTTCAAAGCGTGATGTTCGATTCCGATTCGTTGGTCATCTCCTATGATCAGGCGCGCGGGGAGCCGCGCGGCGCCCGCCGCATCGGCAGCAGCGCCCGCGCACAGGGTCTGGGCGACTGTATCGATTGCACGCTCTGCGTGCAGGTATGTCCGACCGGGATCGACATTCGCCACGGGCTCCAGTACGAATGCATTGCCTGCGCCGCTTGCGTTGACGCCTGCGATGGTGTCATGGATCGCATGGGCTCGCCGCGCGGTCTGATCCGGTACACCACCGAAAACGCACTCGCCGGAAGTCCCAAGCCCCTGGCACGGCCGCGGGTGGCGGTTTATGCGCTGATCCTGTTGGCCGGCGCCTCAACGCTGGTCTATTCGCTGGTCACGCGCACGCCGCTGATCATGGATGTACTGCGCGACCGCAACGCGCTGTTCCGCGAAGTGCATGGAGATCACATCGAGAACGCCTATGTGCTCAAGGTCATCAATCTCGATTCCGTGTCGCACCGTTACCGCCTAGAGGCCGCGGGGCTCGAGCAGCTTGCCATTGTCGCCCCGTCTGGAGTCATCGAACTCGCACCCGGCTCGGTAAGCACGCTGTCGGCGCGGTTGCAAGTGCCGAGCGACAAGGCGGCGGGTATCCACGTCATTGCGCTGAGCTTGATCGCGACCGACGACGCACGCATCGCGGTTCACGAACGCACCCGCTTTATTGGACCCCACTCATGAGCAGCAGCCCCCTCGTTCCGGCGCCCTGGTACCGGCAATTCTGGCCATGGTTCATCATCGCGCTGCTCTCCAGTGCGGTGGTCGGCAGTCTCGCGAGCGCGTACCTCGCGGTACATTACCCGGATCCTGTACTACCGCACGCCGATCAGGCCGGCGGGTAATCGGCATGGAAGAAGGGCAGCGGCGTTGTTTCCATTGCGGCGTGCAGGGGACGCCGGAAAGCCGCTTTTGCGTCGAGTATGCGGGCGTGGCGCAAGCCTGCTGTTGCGCCGGCTGCCAGGCGGCTGCGCAACTCGTGCTCGCCCAAGGGCTCGGCCGTTACTACGAGTTTCGAAGTGGCGAGGGAAAGGCGCCCGATGCGAGCGAGCGCGATTGGGCCGCGTTCGATCGCGAGGCCTCAGTGCGTCGCTGGACGCACCTGGCGGCGGATGGATCGCGATCGGTGAGCCTGCAGCTCGAGGGCATTCATTGTGCCGCCTGCTCGTGGCTCATCGATAACAGCCTGCGTCAGCTCTCGGGAGTGCTCGCGATCAGCGTGAACGCCGCGGGTGCGCGCGCGGAGTTACGCTACGACCCAAACCGGATCGCGCTCGGCCAGATTCTGCGTCGGATCGGCGAACTTGGCTACCTCGCACGGCCCCTGAGCTTCACGGCGGCGGATGATGAGGGCGGTCGCGAGCGTCGCATGGCGCTGCTGCGGCTTGCCGTAGCGGGCTTTGGCATGATGCAGGTAATGACCTTTGCGGTCTCTCTCTATGCCGGCGCGCTGCAGGGCATGGATCAGAATCTCGCGCAGCTGATGCGCCTGGTCAGTCTCATCGTCGCGACACCGGTGGTGCTGTTCGCTGCCCAGCCGTTCTTCCTCGGCGCAGTTCACAGCCTGCGCGCGCGCACGTTGGGCATGGACGTGCCCGTCGCGCTCTCGATCGGGGCAGCCTACCTCTGGAGCGCGTGGGCGACACTCGTGGCGGGCGGACCGGTGTATTTCGACTCGGCGGTCATGTTCACGTTTCTGCTGCTGCTGGGGCGCTACATCGAGATGTCGCTGCGGCATCGCTGCGGTTTGCAGCAGCACGCGCTGGCTCGCCTGTTGCCCGATAGCGTGCTGCGCCTGCGGGGCGCGCAGAGCGAGCGGGTGACGCCCGATGAGCTGCTGGTGGGCGATCGCCTGCGGGTGCTGCCCGGTGAGCGGATCGCGGCCGACGGCGTGGTTGAGCAGGGCCGCGGCGAAGTCGATGAGTCGCTCATCACGGGAGAATCCGTGCCGCAGGTGCGCGGCGTTGGCGGCCAACTGACAGCGGGCACTCTTAATCTGAGCGCCCCGCTGGAGTACCGCGTCGAGCGCGTGGGGCCGGACTCAACGCTGGCGACTGTGTCGCGCCTGCTGCAGAAAGCCCAGGCCGACCGCCCGCGTTTTGCCGATCAGGCCGATCGCGTGGCAGCCTGGTTTGTCGGCGCGATGCTGCTGCTTGCCCTCTGCGTCGGCGTGTATTGGCTAGGTGTCGAGCCGGCACGCGCGTTTCCGATAATGCTCGCGGTGCTGGTCGTTACCTGCCCCTGTGCGCTCTCGCTCGCAACGCCGGCGGCGCTCGCCGCCGCGACGACGCGCCTGGCGCGCACGGGCCTGCTGATCACGCGTGGCCGTGCTCTCGAGCGGCTGGCGGTCGCCGATCGCGTGGTGTTCGACAAGACCGGGACGCTTACCCGCGGGCAAGTGCGGATCGAGGATGTCCATTTGCTCGATTCGAGCTGGAGCCGCGAGCGCGCATTGGCTATTTCCGCTGCACTGGAGCGCTACTCGAAACACCCAATCGCGCAGGCGTTTGCGCAGATTGCGGGACCCACGGTCGTGACGAACATCGAGACCGACACAGGTCGGGGAGTCGGCGGTACCATCGATGGAGTTCCTTACCGCATTGGCCGTTGGGAGTACGCACTCGAGCTGAGTGGCGGATCGGTTGAGCCGCCGTCTGAAGGCGCGCAGATGCTGATTGCCCTGGCCAATCCGCACGGGGTGCTGGCGACTTTCTCGCTTGCCGATGGGCTGCGAGAAGATGCGGCGGCAGCGACGAGCAGTCTGCATCACCTGGGCCTCACCGCCATCATCGCCAGTGGCGACCGCGCCGGCGTGGTGACCTCGGTGGCGCAAAGGCTCGGTGATATTGAAAGCTACTGCGCGCTGGATGCCCGAGCCAAGGTCTGCCTGGTTTCCAACCTTCAGGGACTGGGGCATACGGTCCTCATGGTCGGTGACGGAGTCAATGACGCGCCCGTGTTGGCCGCCGCGGATGTGTCGATTGCCATCGGAGGGGGCACCGACCTTGCAAAGGTCTCGGCCGATCTCGTGCTCATGGGGGAACACCTGGCGCCGATCGCGGAGGGTATCGACGTGGCGCGACGGACGCGCCGCATCATCCGGCAGAACCTGCTCTGGGCCGTGATCTACAACACCACGGCGGTGCCGCTCGCTGCTGCGGGACTCCTGCAGCCCTGGATGGCAGCCATTGGCATGTCGATGAGTTCGCTGCTCGTGGTGCTCAATGCGATGCGGCTATTGCGCGGCTCGAAGCCGCGCTTGAGCGAGGAGCAGTCCGGCGCTGCGGCAGAACCCGAACGTCTCGGCGGCGCGACCGCATGAATATTCTCTATCTACTGATTCCGCTCAGTCTGGTACTGGTTGTGCTGGCGACCTGGGCGTACTTTTGGGCGGTGCGCTCGCGGCAATTCGACGATCTGGACTCGCAAGGTCTGCAAATCCTGCTCGACGATGATCGCGCACCGGAGCCGCCGCGTGAATGATATCGCGCTCGTCACGCTCTTCCTGGCCGGGCTCATCGGCAGCGGACACTGTGTCGTCATGTGCGGCGGAATCGCCATGGCGCTCGGTGCAGCGCCCGGAGGCAGTCGGCTACTGCGTTCGATACTCTACCAGCTCGGCCGTCTCACGAGTTACGGGCTGGCGGGCGGACTCGTCGGTGCGATCGGATCTGCGAGCCTCAGTCTTGCGACTACGCGGTGGAACGAGATCCTGCGGCTCGCGACCGCGTTGGTGGTCGTGCTCATCGGTCTGCGCCTGGCGTTCGGATCGGGATCGCAAATGCAGTGGCTGAAGGGTCCGGAGCGCATCGGCGCGCGCATCTGGCGATCCGTATTCCCTATCGCTCAAAAATGCCTGCCGCGGGCACCGCTTTTGCGGTCATTCGTGGTGGGCCTGTTCTGGGGCTGGCTGCCCTGCGGTCTTGTCTATTCCGCATTGCTCGCCGCTGCCGTGGCCGGCAGTGGCACGCAGGGCGCGGCGGTTCTGCTGGCGTTCGGTGCCGGGACTGTGCCCGCCATGCTGGGTATCGGGCTGGTCGGCAGCCGGCTGCCTAAGCCAACGGGCGCGTTTGCGCGGCTCGTTGGAGCTGTGATTGTAGCCTGTGGCCTCTGGATCGCCGCTATGCCCCTGGCGGCCCTGAGTAACCCGCACGCCCATCTTCATCATCATTTGGGCGAGGCAGCACCCACGAGTCGATCACACGCGTCCTGAGTATTGATGGGTCAAAATCGATGAGACCCAGGGCTTTGGTCGAGTCGCTGCCCCGTGCAACTCAGCGGTCGGGGGAGTATTCTCGGTCTCGCCATCGCAAAATAGAGGCAGCGGTGCTCAGTCCGCGCAAGGGCGCGTCTGCCCGTCCCTTGGGCACGCAGTCATCTTAGTGCGGCGCAGTAATCCGAGGTCGAACTCGAGAGCTCGTCGAAAGCTATCAGAGCAAGGCAATGGGCGCGTCACCGATCGCATCAAAGCCCGTACGTTCGCTGTCCTTGGGCGTCGCGCCGTTACTGCTCGGTGGATGTCATCTTGCGGTTCTCTCGCCTGCAGGGCCGATCGGCGAGGCCGAACGCACGATTCTACTCGATGCTTTGACGATCATGCTGGCCATCGTGCTCCCAACACTGGTGGCGACGCTGGCGTTTGCCTGGCGGTTCCGCGCGTCGAACACGCATGCTCGTCACTTGCCCACGTGGGCCTACTCCGGGCGCGTTGAACTCATCGTCTGGTCAATTCCTGCGCTTGTGGTTTTTTTCCTCGGCGGTGTCGCCTGGATCGGATCCCAGGAACTCGACCCTGCCCGCCCACTGGACTCGAGTGCCAAGCCGCTTGAAATTCAGGTCGTTTCACTCGACTGGAAGTGGCTGTTCATTTACCCCGAGCAGGGCGTCGGCAGTGTCAACCAGTTAGTCGTTCCCGCGGGGGTGCCGTTGCACTTCCAGATTACCTCCGCGAGTGTGTTCAACGTGTTTTTCGTACCGCGGCTCGGCAGCGAGATCTACTCGATGTACGGGATGATGACCCAGCTCAACCTGCAGGCAGACAGGCCGGGGATTTATCCCGGCCTGTCTGCGCATTTCAGCGGCGACGGCTTCTCCGATATGGCTTTCGAGGTGCAAGCCGTAACGCCCGAGCAGTTCTCGGCATGGGCCAGCGTAGTGAGGACGTCGGGCCCGGAGCTGGATGATGCCGCCTACCACGGCCTTCTGAAGCAGAGCCAGAACGTAAGACCATATACCTATCGCACGGTACAACACGGGCTCTTTGATGACATCGTGATGCAGAAGCTGCCGCCCGGCGACGGTCCGTCAATGGGGGAGAACTGACGTGCTCGGAAAGCTGACCTGGCAGGCCATCCCCTTTGGCCAACCGATCCCGCTCGCGGTGGGCGCCTTCGTGGTTTTCGGGATGTGCGCCGTGCTGATCTGGGTCGCGGCCAAGGGCTACGTTCCCTACCTCTGGCGCGAATGGATCACGAGCGTCGATCACAAGCGTATCGGCATCATGTACTGCCTGCTGGCATCCATCATGCTGCTGCGGGGCTTCAGCGACGCTCTCATGATGCGGTCGCAGCAGGCCCTCGCCTTCCACGCCGCGGGATACCTGCCGCCGGAGCATTACGATCAGATCTTCTCGGCGCACGGCATGATCATGATTTTCTTTGTGGCGATGCCGTTCGTGATCGGTCTGATGAACTTCGTCATTCCGTTGCAGCTCGGCGTGCGCGATGTGGCGTTCCCCACGTTGAACGCCGTGAGCTTCTGGCTTACGGCTGCCGGGGCGCTATTGGTCAACGTCTCACTGGTCATCGGCGAGTTCGCCCGCACGGGCTGGCTTCCCTACCCGCCGCTGTCAGAGCTCACCTATTCGCCTGGAGTTGGCGTCGACTACTACCTCTGGGCGCTGCAGATCTCCGGAGTGGGAACGCTGATGGCCGGCATCAACATGGCCACGACCATCCTCAAGATGCGCGCACCCGGCATGAACTATATGCGCATGCCGATGTTTTGCTGGACCTCTCTCGCCTCCAGTCTGCTGATCGTCGCGGCCTTTCCCATTCTTACGTCCACGCTTGCCATGTTGCTGCTCGATCGCTACGTCGGATTCCACTTCTTCACCAACGAGGCGGGCGGCAACGCGATGATGTTCATGAACCTGATCTGGGCGTGGGGTCACCCCGAGGTCTATATCCTGGTTCTTCCCGCCTTCGGCGTATTCTCCGAAGTGGTTTCGACATTCTCGGGCAAGCCGCTGTTCGGCTATCGCTCAATGGTCATGGCCACGATGGCGATCTGCGTTCTCTCCTTCACTGTGTGGCTGCATCACTTCTTCACGATGGGTGCCGGCGCCGATGTAAACGGATTCTTCGGCATCGCCAGCATGCTCATCGCCATCCCGACCGGCGTGAAGATCTACAACTGGCTCTTCACGATGTACGGAGGCCGCGTGCGCTTCAGTTCCCCCATGCTGTGGGCGCTCGGATTCATGGTGACCTTCGTGATCGGCGGCATGACCGGGGTGCTGCTGGCCGTACCACCCGCGGACTTCGTGCTGCACAACAGCCTGTTTCTGGTGGCGCACTTCCATAACGTGATCATCGGCGGGGTGCTCTTCGGCGCCTTCGCCGGCTATACCTACTGGTTTCCCAAGGCCTTCGGCTTTACGCTGGACGAGCGGCTCGGCAAGGCGGCGTTCTGGTGCTGGTTCGTAGGTTTTTACGTAGCCTTCGTTCCGCTCTACGTCGTGGGCCTGGAGGGCATGACACGGCGCATGCAGCACTACGATCGGCCGGAATGGTACCCGTGGCTGCTGGTTGCGGGAGTCGGCGCCCTGATCATTCTTTGTGGCATCGCCCTGCAGATCGCGCAGCTCACGATCTCCATCCGCAGTCGCGAGCGCCGCCGCGAACCGACCGGGGATCCCTGGGACGGGCGCAGCCTCGAATGGGCCACCGCATCGCCTCCGCCCGTGTTCAACTTCGCGGTTCTGCCGATCGTTGCCGACGAAGAGCCCTACTGGAACGTCAAGCAGCGCGCGCGTGCGCAGATGCGCCTGGTGACTGCCGAGCCAAAATACGAGCACATCGAGATGCCGCGCAACAGTCCGGTCGGCTTCATCACCGCGTTCTTCGCAGTTCTCACCGGCTTCTGTCTCATCTGGCACATCTGGTGGCTCGTGGTGCTGGGTCTGGTGTGCGCCTACATCAGCTTTGTCGTCTTCGCCTGGCGCGATGAAGGCGAGTTCGAGATCTCCGCCGAGGAGGTGGCACGCATCGATCGCGCCAATCGCGAGGCGAGGGCCGAATATCTGCGCGGGCTCGCCCAATGAGCGCGCAAGCGGTACACGCGCTACCCGATCCGCATCACGCGTCCTCGCAGGTGACCGGTCATGGCGCCGGCGGTCCGGCGCCCAAGCGCATCGTCGTCGGCTACGGCTTTTGGATCTTTCTGCTATCCGACGTCATCATGTTCTCGAGCTTCTTCGCCGCCTACGCGGTGCTGTTCAAGAACACCGCCGGGGGACCGGTCGCACAGCAGCTGTTCGATCTGCGTAATACGGCCGCGGAGACCGCCTGCCTGCTCGGTTCGACCTTTACCTGCGCGATGGCGGGCCTGGCGGTAGGTAAGCGCAATCAGAAATGGACACAGCTCGCCCTGCTTGCCACCGGACTGCTCGGCGTTACTTTCATCAGCCTGGAGCTGCGCGAGTTCGCGAGCCTCGTAGCGCGCGGTGCCGGTCCCACCCGCAGCGCCTTCCTGTCCTCGTTCTTTACGCTGGTGGGCTGCCATGGCGCGCATGTGACCGTCGGTTTGCTCTGGCTGGGTACCATGATGGCGCAGTTCTATGCGAAGGGCTTTCGTCAGAACATTCGCCACCGATTCCTGTGCTTCAGCCTCTTCTGGCATGCCCTGGATATCATCTGGGTTGCGATTTTCAGCTTGGTCTACCTGGTCGGAACACTGCCACAGGAATTACTCCCATGACCACCGAAGACGAATTCGATGCCGGGTCGAACGTCGGCGAGGATCGCGCAGTCGGGACCGAGTCCGCTGCCGAGGAGCGGACACTCGGCCAGGAATTTCGCAGTTATGCGCTCGGGCTCGCGCTCGCGGTGGCATTGACTGCGGCCTCATTCTGGGTAAGAGGCACGGACCTTGTCTATGGGCCGAGCCTCGCGGTGGCGCTGCTGGTGCTCGCCGTCGCCCAAATGGGCATTCATCTCATCTTCTTCCTGCATATCACGACCGATCCGGACAACACCAACAATGTGCTGGCTCTGGCCTTCGGCGTACTGATCGTCTGTCTGATCGTCTTCGGCTCGTTATGGGTCATGCAGCATCTGAACCACAACATGGTGCCGCCAGACGAATTGATGCGGATGCAGCGGTAACCCCAAGAGAGGAGTTGCGTCATGAGCGATCAGGACATTGAAGGCGTACGCCCGTATCACGAAGCGGCGGGCGGCTGGGGAGCACTTCGCGCCACTGCAAAGGCTCTGGCACATTCCCGCAATGTACTGAGCGGTGCGGAGTTATTGCTCAAGCAGAATCAGCCTAACGGGTTCGATTGTCCGGGTTGTGCCTGGCCGGATCCGAAACACACATCCTCTTTCGAGTTCTGCGAAAACGGCGCCAAGGCGGTGGCTTGGGAGGCAACCAGTAAGCGCGTTACACCGGAGTTCTTTGCACAACATACGGTCAGTGAGTTATGGGGAAAGACCGATCACTGGCTCGAGGATCAAGGGCGCCTCACGCACCCCATGGCATATGATCGGGCGAGCGGCCGGTTTGTCCCGGTTTCCTGGGACGATGCCTTTACGCGCATTGCGCGAATCCTGAATCGCTTGCCGTCACCCGATATGGCGGACTTCTACACCTCGGGACGCACCTCGAACGAGGCGGCCTTCCTCTACCAGCTGTTCGTCAGGCTGTATGGCACCAACAATTTTCCGGACTGCTCGAACATGTGTCACGAGCCAAGCAGCGTCGGTCTGCCGCGGGTGATCGGTATCGGCAAAGGCACGGTCACGATCGAGGACTTCGACAAGACAGACATGCTGTTTTGCATCGGTCACAACCCCGGTACCAATCATCCGCGGATGATGACGCCGTTGCGAGCCGCTTCGCGGCGCGGAGTACCGATCATCGTGATCAACCCGCTGCGCGAGCGCGCCTTGGAGCGCTTCGAGGCGCCCCAGCATCCGGGCGAGATGTTGACGCTCTCGTCCACTGCGATCGCCACCCAGTATCACCAGGTTCGGGTGGGAGGGGATGCTGCCGCGCTAAAGGGGATCATGAAGGCGCTGCTCGCTATCGACGATGCCGCCTTCAAGGCTGACCAGCCGCGGGCAGTCGACGTGGAATTCATCCAGGGCCACACGCAGGGGTACGAGGAGTTCGCCGAGGATTTGCGCGCAACCAGCTGGCAGGCGATTACGTCGGCTTCACATCTGTCACGCGATGCGTTCGAAGGGATTGCGCAGTTCTACGCGCGCGCTGAGCGTCCGATCGTTTGCTATGGGATGGGATTGACACAACACCGCACTGGTACTGCGAATGTGCAACAGATCGCCGCGCTGCTTCTAATGCGGGGCGCGATCGGACGTGAAGGTGCGGGCATATGCCCGCTGCGAGGTCACTCGAACGTTCAAGGCGATCGCACGATGGGCATCACCGAACTTCCCTCCAAACCGTTTCTCGATCAGCTCGGAAAGGTCTTTGGCTTTGATCCGCCCTCCAACCCCGGTAGATCAGTGATAGATACCATCGGCGCGCTACGGGACGGGCGATGCAAGGCACTCGTGTCCCTGGGAGGAAATCTGGCTGTGGCCGCCCCCGATAGGGCTATGTCGATGGCGGGGTTTCGGCGTCTGGAACTCAGTGCATGCATCGCCACCAAACTCAACCGGACACATCTGCTAACCGGCGGGGAGAGCTTGCTGCTGCCTTGCCTGGGCCGAACCGAGATCGACATGCAAGCCAGTGGAGCGCAGTCGGTGACCGTGGAAGACTCGATGTCCATGGTTCACGCCTCGCGCGGCTTCGCGCAGCCGGGGAGTCCGCATTTGCGCTCCGAGCCGGCGATCATCGCCGGCATCGCCAAGGCCACACTGCACGGTTCAGTCAAGGTCGACTGGGATGCGCTGATCGGCAACTACGACCTCATCCGTGACAAAATTGAAGCGGTAATGCCGGAGCTGTTCGCAGGCTATAACGCGCGGATCCGCGAACCCGGCGGTTTCCGGCTTTATAATTCCGCCTCGCAGCGTGTCTGGAACACACCCAGCCGCAAGGCCAATTTCATCTGCTTCCACGGCGTTGAAGAAGACGAAGTCGATGTCGACGCGGCGATTCTGCGACTCACAACGATGCGATCCCATGATCAGTACAACACCACCATCTACGGGCTCAATGATCGCTACCGCAGCCTCTTCGGCCGCCGCGACGTGGTCTACATGAATACGCGCGACATGGATCGCGCGGGCCTCAAGGCCGGAGCACAGGCCGATATCTGGGCGGCCCATCAACCGGGACCGGGCGCATCGCCGCGCGTGCTCAGGGCACTCACCGTCGTCGAATACCCGCTACCGGAGGGGTGTTGTGGCGCCTACTATCCGGAGGCAAACTGCCTCGTGGCCCTGGATGACCACGATCCGGACTGCCTGACGCCGTCTTACAAGTCGGTCCCGGTTCGAGTCTTGCCCATGCAGCTCGCAGATGACGGCGTCGACACGTGCGTTGGTGCCGCGGGCCTGACCGGCCGTCTTTAGAAGTGCTCAACAGCGCAAAGTGCCTCGATGCTCAACGGACCAACCCCATCGCAAACAGGGAAGGGCAACTATTATGCTTAGAACACTGCTGATTGGCGCCATCCTCACGGCGGCGACGAGCATTGCCGCAGCGGCAGATCCCTTGTTCGGAACGTGGCAATTGAACCTCGCGAAATCGAAGTTCTCGCCTGGACCCGCGCCCAAGAGTATGACGCGAACCTATGCAGCGTCAGCGCAGCACACGATCACGCTGACAATTAATACGACTTCAGCGGACGGCAAGACCGGCACGACGAGCTATACCTATAAGAATGATGGAAAGACTTATCCGGTCAGTGGCAATGCGGACGCGGACATGGCTTCGGTCACTCGAGTCGATGCGCTCACGGCCAATTTCAAGCAGATTAGGACCGGGGCTGCCATAGCGACGGGAGTCCGTACGGTGTCCAAAGACGGCAAGACTTTAACCGTCGCTCAGAAAGGCACCCATGCGAGCGGCACGCCGTTCGACGATGTATTGGTCTATGACCGACAGTAGCCCCCTCAAAACCGCACGCCGAGGCGGCCGGCTTGCCGTGACCCCTACCGTTCGGCGAAGGTGCCTGACGGCGCATTATTGACACCCCCAACAGTAGGCGCATCCTAGCGACAGCGATAACAATTGATTGGGGGGCACATATGAACCGGCACTCGTTCGTCCTGTTTATGCTGATGTTGGCCACACTGGCTGTAAGCTCTGCGCCCGTGCAAGGAGCTGATGATCGGGCTACTGCCCAGGAAGTCATCGCCAAAGTACATCAAGCTGCCAGCGAACTTTCGAAAACGCATAACGTCGTCCAGTTCAATGCAAGGTCGGGCCCGTGGGTCTGGAAAGACAGTTACATCTTCGTCGTGGACTGCGACAAGATGGTCAATGCAGCGCACCCGGTGCGCGCGGACATCCGCGGCGTGCCCATGGCGGCCATCAAGGATGCCAGGGGCAACGCCCTCTATCCGGATCCGGTGGCCTTCTGTGAGGCCGCCCGCAAGCCCGCCGGTGTGTGGACCGAGTACTGGTGGGTGAAAACCGATGAGACCCAGGGCTCGCGCAAGATCAGCTATCACCTCGGTGCGGAAGGCACTCCCTATATGGTGGCCGCGGGTATCTACGACGACAAGCTGACCATTGCGCAGCTCTCGAAGCTGAGCGCCAAGCGATAGCCGCTGGGCGATGTTGTAGGCTTCACGCTGTGTGCCAAGGCTGCAGCACGATCTTGCCGCCGAGTCCACCGGCATCGATGCGTACGTGGACCTCGCGCGCGGCGGCGAGGGGCAAGCGGTCGATAACGACCGGATGAATGGCTCCTTGACGCAGTAAATTGAACAGCGTGTTCATATCGGCTCTGAACTGCTCAGGCTGTGCCGAGCGCCGGGCCGTGATGCTGTAAAACAGCGCGTGACGACCACGCAACAGCAAGCGCAAGGCATTCCATAGCTTGAGCTTGACTAGCCCGAGCCCGGCGGAGAGCAAGCTTTCCCGGCCGACTCCCATGGTTTGAGAGCCATACCCGATGAGCAGCCCGCCGGAGACCAGGCAGGCGAAGGAGCGATTGAAATGCGAGCCACCGATGGCATCAAAGGCGACATCGACGCCCGCGTGTCCCGGACGGCTTTCAGTCAATCGACGTACGGACGCCACGAAGTCACCCGCGCGGTAGTCGATCGCGGTGGCGCCGAATTGCTCAACCACAGACATGTTGGCAGCCGAGCAGGTGCCGATCGCTTTGAGGCCGAAATGCCGAGCGAGGTCGAGAAGTGCAGTGCCAACCGTCCCGGAGGCACCAATCATGCTGCCCTCGCACTGGATCATTGCCCGCACCTGCCGATGTAGTCATCCCGTCCTACAGACGGGAGCTCGACAGCGTCGCTCAATGGCAGCTTATCAATGCCCTGTATGCGATTCATGAGCCGATGAACATTGCGAGTGAAGACCACGGGCGCACCGCGCATCAGCCCGAGCAGATTCCGGCGGCTGGGTGGTGGGACATCATCGTTCGCGTTTACAGGGACATCAGCCGCGACAATCTCTCGCTGGTCGCCGGTGGCCTGGCGATGTACGCCGTCCTTTCGGTATTTCCAGCGCTGGCAGCCGCCGTGTCGGTGTACGGATTGATCTTCACCCCTGCCGACGTCATCAAGCAGATGAATACGTTTGCCGGCATATTGCCCCCAGGAGTCTGGGACATCTTCAATAGCCAGCTGCAGGACATCGCGCGCCGCGAGAGCAGTACGCTGACGGTGGGATTGGTGCTGGGAGTGATCATTGCGCTGGCCAGCGCCCGCTCGGGCATGGCGGCCTTGATGCAAGCGGCGAATATCGCTTATCAGGAGCGAGAAAAGCGCGGCTTTTTCAGACAAGTATGGACTTCGGTGGTGTTTACTCTGGGAGGCGTGCTTGCGTTCATTCTCATGCTGCTGCTCGGCGTGGCCATACCACTGGTCTTCAAAGCCTTTGCCGCAAGCGCATGGGTACAAGACACTGTAGCGATCCTGCGCTGGGTTCTGCTTTGGGCCTTTGCCGTCGTGGGCCTGGCCGTGACCTATCGGCTGGCGCCCGCGCGCGAGCGTGCGCGCTGGCGTTGGGTGAGCTGGGGTTCGGTGTTCGCAGCCACCCTTTGGATTGCCGGCAGCGTTCTATTCGCCTTCTATGTCGGGACTTTCGGTAGCTACGCGAAGACGTACGGCGCGCTGGGCGGCGTCATTGTCCTATTCATGTGGTTTTATCTGTCAAGCTACGTTGTTGTGCTGGGCGCTGAGATCAATGCCGAAATGGAACGCCAGACGACCCGGGATACCACCGATGGGCCTGAAGTACCGATGGGGCAACGCGGCGCCTATGCCGCTGATACGGTGGGGCCGTCCGCTCAAGAAATGGCGCAGCCGACACGCAAGCCTTGACCACACCCGCAGCAGCTGAGCGATCGCCAGCGGTAACAGATGCTGGGTGGAGTTGGAGGAGGGCGTATATGGAGTCACTTCCCGCGCCGCGCGTCCCGGCTGATGTTCCACATGGTCGATGATGAATTGGATGACTACCGCGGGCGGCAGGCGGGACCTGACCTAGTCCAGGAGCCCGAGAAGTTGCTGCGCATTGGGCCACGCTTCATGCCGAGCCGTGTTATCGAAGATACACCACACATCGTCTGTGATCGAAATCGACCCACGAATTTGAGTTGCCAGTCGAGACAAGAAGTCAGCGCTGTACGCTGAGTAATACATCTTGGGCGAGCCGTGGAGCCGATAGTAAACGAGATTGCGTGAACCACCTGGCAGATCACCTCCCGGGTTTTTGGATGGATCTGCCGCCACTCGCGCAATGCCGTGGCGTTGCAGAAAATCGCTGGCACTCGCACTGAACCAGCTCGGATGGCGCGGTTCACAGGCTAAACGAACAGAGGAATGGGCGGCCAGTAATTCAAAGAAATGTCCCGAGACGCGGGACTCAAATGCCAGACTGGCAGGCAGCTGTACCAGGATGACGGAAAGCTTCCGGCCGAGACCCGATATTTCGTCAATGAATTTACGCAGTTCCGACCGGCAGCGGCGTAAAGCGCATTCATGTGTGACGCTTCGAGGCATCTTTGCAGAGAAGCGGAAGTTTGCCGGTGTAATGTCGCGCCACCGCTCGTATGTTGCGCATCGATGGGAGCGGTAAAACGACGAGTTGATTTCCACCGCATTGAATGACATCGAATAGTGGACCAGGTGAGAAACCGGTCCGCGCCGACCGCGCTCTTGGGGAGGATTTGTCCACGCGGCGGTTCCCACGTGAACATGATCTAGTGCGGCCCTTGGCAGTCAGGTACCTCGCTTGCAATTGCGACTCGCCGCCGCACGTTGTCGATAAGTACCCATCAACGATCTCCTTCCCTTGCCTAATTGAACTGTTCGGCTCTTGATACTCATTGGCCCGCCAATCGAGGATACGCCAGTGTTGGGCAGGCGTAGGGGAAAAGATGCACTCGCCCAGGATCAGGGCGTTGGGGCCGTTGGCTGGAGCTTGACGACGGATCAGATGCAGCGGCTTAACGCTGCCAGCGAGATAATACCCGCCTATCCGTACTGGCATCAGCGGCAGTTCGCCGCAGGCTCCGATTCAGTTCGATCTTCAACGAAGGTCAATCGGCCGCGCGATCAACCGTAACGGCATGGCGCTATGCGGTTCAGGTGCAATTGATATATGGACAGTTATCGCTCACGAATGTCGATGCGCTCGTCGTGCCAACGAGTCATTTTGGTATGACCGCGCGTTGTCGTTAAACTATGTGTGAGCCGCAACCGGAACGTGACATGAACGATTCAATCAGTCGATGGCGAAAAGAAGGCGTGCGCGTCGTGCGCGCTAAAGAGTTGGATGAGGCCACGGCTCAAACACTGGGCATGCAACGTCGTGCGGCGATAACCACGGCGCGGACCGGAGCCACGAAACTCTGGGCCGGCACCGTGACCATCGAAGCCAAAGCCAAGACCGGAGCGCATCATCACGGCGACCTTGAAAGCGTAATCTATGTCGTGAACGGTGTCGCACGGTTGCGCTGGGGGGATCGGCTGGAGTTCGTCGCGGATGCCGAGGCGGGGGATTTCATCTACATACCCCCATATGTGCCCCACCAGGAGATCAATGCCAGCCAGGATCTGCGGCTGCACTGCGTCCTGGCGCGCAGCGGACAGACCGGGCTGGTCTACAACCTGGATATCGAGCCGGTGGAGACGCCCGAGCCGGTCCGCTGGTTAGACGATCTGCACCAATAGGTCTGCGGCCATGCCACTACCGGATGCATAAGCTTAGACAATCGTAGTAGGACGCGTGATCGGATATCGATAGTTTCAAACCGAGACCGTTCAAGGAAGCATTCCATTGAACGCCGTGACCGACGAGTTGGTAGATGAGCTGACACTTGATCAGCCCTACGTCCATGCCGTCGGCTTTGCGCAAACCGGTGCGCCGGGTACACGTTGATCAAACCTTCGACTCGACTGCCGCCGCCTTGATGATTTGGCTGTCGAACCGCGATTCAGGACGAAACTCGAGGGCATGTGCCTGGTGCGGAGTTCCCCCCGCGCGAAGAATGCAAATTCGCCATGCGACTCGAGAGCCAGGAAGGACGCGAGCGAATCAGGCCGCGTCGGCGCCCAGCACAGCCTTGATTTCGAGGAAGTCGCGCAGCCCGTGCTCGCCCCATTCGCGCCCGTTGCCTGACATCTTGAATCCGCCGAAGGGGGTGTTCATGTCACTTTCCGCCCCGTTGATCGTGACCTGACCGGCTCGCAGCCGCCGGCCCACGCGCACCGCCCGGGCGCGATCGCCTGACCAGATGTACGCCGCCAGACCATAGGGCGTGTCGTTGGCAATGCGGATCGCCTCGTCTTCGCCGTGGTAAGGAATAATACAGAGCACCGGCCCGAAGATTTCCTCGCGTGCGATCACCATGTCGTTGTTCACGCGGGAGAAGATGGTCGGCTTTACGTAGTAGCCGCGCTGCAAGCCCTCGGGGCGGCCCTCTCCCCCAATCAGCAGTTTGGCACCTTCGGCGATACCTCGGGCGATGAAATTCTCCACGCGGTCGAATTGAATCTTCGATACCACTGGGCCAACCTGCGTGGCCGTTGATTTCGGGTCACCGGTCACGACTTTCTCCGCCACAGCCCGTGCCATCACTTCGATGGCATCCAGCTTGTCGGCAGGTACGAGCATGCGCGTGGGCGCATTGCAGGACTGGCCGGAATTCTCAAATACGTGCAGTACGCCTGCCGCGACTGCACGCTCGAAATCCGCATCGTCGAGCAAGATGTTCGGCGACTTCCCGCCCAGCTCCTGGTGCACCCGCTTGACGGTTGCCGCCGCCGCCTTGGCGACTTCCGTTCCCGCCCGCGTCGAACCGGTGAAGGACACCATGTCAACGTCCGGGTGCGAGGCAAGGCGGGCGCCGACTTCGGATCCCTCGCCATTTACCAGATTAAAAACGCCGGCTGGAACACCGGCTTCATGGAGAACTTCAGCCCACAGGATGGCACTGAATGGTGAATATTCCGACGGCTTGAGGACCATGGTGCAGCCCGCAGCCAGTGCCGGAACTACCTTGGCGGCGACCTGGTTGATCGGCCAGTTCCACGGCGTGATCAGCGCACATACGCCGACGGGCTCAAGCACCAACCGTGACGCGCCTTGCTGCTGTTCAAACCGGAAGGTTCGCAGCACTTCGATCATCGCCTTCAGGTGGCCGACGCCGATGCCGGCCTGCGAGCCGTGAGCCAGCTTCGCAGGCGCGCCCATCTCCTCGCGGATCGCATCGCCGATTTCCGCATAGCGCCGTTGGTAGACGGCGAGAATCCGCTCCAGCAATTCGCGCCGGTCATCCCGCGTGGTCTGCGAGTAGCTCCCGAATACGCGCTTGGCGGCCGCTACCGCGCGGTCTGCATCGACGGCACCGCCCAGCGAGATGACCCCGGCGACCTCCTCGGTAGCCGGATTGATGACCTCGAAGTCCCGCGGTTGAACCGGCGCCACCCACCGACCGTCGATGTAGAAGTTGCGGAATATGTAGGCCATCGGGGGCCCCCTGCGGGCAGCTGGTGAAAGGTGCCGCGATTGTAGGTACCTCGACATGGGCTTGTCACCGTGCGAATGCCGGGTTCGCAGACAACAAGCCATACGTCAGCCACATCATGCATGAGGCAGTGCGAAACCCGCATTTCCCCCTGGCTGCGGTCCTTCGTTAGTCCGGGGCGCTCATAGCGAAACGACAGAGCGATATAGCAGATCATTACTTCTGTGGCGTGACCGTCTGCTCTATAGTCAGGATCGGTCCCCGATAGCTGTCCGTTCACTTGCCGCGCCGTATTACCCCCACGGCTTATGCATCGAGCCAGGACGGACAGTGTTGGGGACCACCTTTTAACTGTCGCCACGGTTCTACCATGTCCCTCGTACATAAGCAGGTATTAGACGCCAATCTTCGCTATGCGCGGGAGTTTGGCTCAAAGGCCAGCCTGGCGCTCCCTCCGGCGCGGCGCTTCGCGATTCTGACCTGCATGGACACGCGCCTTGATCTTGCCAAGTTCGCGGGCCTGGCCGAAGGCGACGCGCATGTCATTCGCAACGCAGGCGGACGCGCCAGCGACGATGCGATTCGATCGCTGGTGATATCCCCACAACCTGCTCGGTACCGCCGAATGGTTTGTGATTCATCACACCAACTGTTGGATGCAGCTCTTTGACGACAGTGTGATCGGGGAACTCCTGGCCAACAGCCTTCATACGGCGGAACTGGAGGAGGGCAAGTGGCGAAACGTGCGGAAGGCGGCCGGCTGACCACGGACCACGGCAGCAGATTATTCGCGCTGGATCACCGGCGACACCCTCCATGTCGATGGAGGGTCCAAGCTATAAGATCGCATCATTCTGTCCTCCAAACGTAACCTTCAGGTATCGAAGACATGAACAGCAAGCCAATCAAGATTCCCGGGCCGGATCATCCGATCACCATCACGCCGACGAAGGGCCGGGTCACGGCAACCGTTGCCGGCAAACGCATTGCTGATACCCGCGACGCACTGACCCTGTCGGAAGCGGCCTATCGCCCGGTGCAATATATTCCACGCAAGGACGTCGATATGGCGCAACTTCAAAGAACCGCGCAGCAGACGTATTGTCCGTACAAGGGCGATTGCGCGTATTACAGCATTCCAGTCGGCGGAGAGCGCGCCGTCAACTCCGTATGGAGCTATGAAGCTCCTTACGCCGCCGTCTCGGCAATTCGGGAATACCTGGCGTTCTATCCCGAGCGGATCGACAGCATCCAGATCGACGGCGAGCGCTGACTTCAGCGGAATCGAGACTCGGCTCGCCCTCCGCAAGCAGCTGGGGTCAGACTTTTCCTACCGTTAAGAGCGCATCGCAGCGATGGCAGCGCCGATCGACCGTATCGGAAGCTAAATCGAGGCGCCGTCGCGCATCGCAATCGAAGGAACAGTTATGGCCAAGAAGAAAAACGCCGCACTGCACTCCAAATCAACCGCCGGTGATAGCGGGAAATGGTCAGCCGCCGTCCTGAGAAAGAGCGATGCCATGGATCTGGAGAAAGGCGTGTTCAAGCTCCGCACTCCCGAGGCTGTCGCGCGCTCGCTCAAGAAGTCAGCCGAAGCAAGTCATCGTCGCAAGTCCGGTCCCTTCCAATCCGCCATGTCGATGCTAAATTTCGAGATCAATCGAGGCGGAAAGAACCTGACCCAAGAGCGGCTCTATGTCCTGGAACAAGCCAAACAAAAGCTGCGACTGCTTTTTGGGCGGCCTGCCAGGTAGCGATCTTCCGCAACCCCTCATGGATGTAAAGTAGCGATCTGATCACACGGCGCCGGGGCTCGCGCGCTGATAAACCCTTGCTGGTGGGTAATACATCACTGTTTTAACCTCCCGTGTGCGCGTGTGCCTGCCAGAGACGTGAAGGCCGTCACACATGGCCTAAATCTGCAATCGAGGATACGCATGAGAAGACGCGCACATCTGTCCTGACAGGGGCTTGGTACATTGGTTGCCGTCTTAACAGGCATAGCTTGAAATTCTTACAATGAGACCGACGCTCCTCACACCAGTGTGGTCGCGGGCGCTGGCCATGGCGCAGTCGTTCCAGCAGTGGTGCGTCGCACGTCAGAAGTCACTCGAGCGCCTCAACTTTGGAATTGCCGCGCGTCTGATCACGGCCTTTATTGGCGTCGGCATTCTGGTGCTGGTCGCCAACTTTGTGGTGGTCAAAGGGGTATTGATCGAGCGGACCACGCAGATCACGCGAGTCGCCTCGCCCACTACCCCTCCGCCGATGATTGAGCCGAAAGTCGAAACGCCACCGCAACCGGTCGTCACGACGCCGCCTCCCGCTCCACGTCGTGTCGTCACGTCAGAGGCATTGACGTTTGCGATTGACCGGTTCGGACGAGCTCTCAAGGATAGAGTGGCCGTTAATTCGGATGAGACCCAGGCCGAATATCAAAACTCAGCGGCACAGATGGAGGAAGCATCCCGCACCTTTGTCGCGCAAGCTGGCCTCATCTCCGGCAAAGCGTTTGGCAAAATTACCTCGGGCGTCAAGACCTACAGCACTGACGCGGATGAGCTGGTCCGGTTGGCGGATGAGCGCCATTCCAAAGTACGACAATATGCGACGCTCTTTGAGCAACTGTACGCCCGCGCCAACACTTCGGTTAAAGACGCCTGGAAAGTGTTCGGCCGCGTAGTGGCGCGACAATCTCTGCTTCAGCTGAGCAACGATCTGGATGAACTGCGACGCGATTCGATCGCGCTGGAGTCTGCAGAGAGCGACGATGCGGCCGGGCCCTTAATGAAAACTGAAGAGGCAATCGTCAGCAATCTCAAAGTCAATGAAAAAGGCTTCCGGCGGTCCGAAGGAGATCCCTGGTATTCGGCGATGAGCGATGATTTGAGCAATCTCGTAGCCTTGCGCGAGTCGATCATCGAACTCAACGCCCGGTTACGAGCGCAAAGCCCTGCTTTGACAGCCTCCGCACGCAATATTGCGACGCTCATCCCCCCCAAGGTGGAGTCACCGGTCGTTGCATCCGTTCCTAACGCGAAGGCGAAACCGACCTCGGAACGAACTACCGCTGCGCGTATGGCTGCTGTGGCGGCTCCGGCGCCTCCGACCAGCGATGTCGCCGACAGCCCACCGCCCCCGGTCGTCGAAACGCACTCGATCACAACCGATACGCCCGAAAATCAGAAAAAACGCGCGCTGGTCGCCTGGATCAGCATGGGTGTCCTGGCACTGCTCATCGTGATCGCTTTTGGCACCGTCTTGAGTGTGGTCAGGCCCGTGCGGCGCCTCCACGATGCGACGCTGCGTCTGGCAAAGGGCGATACGGCAGTGCAGGTCCAACGCGGGGGCATCCGCGAGCTTGACACGCTGGCGATCGCGTTCAATACCATGGCAACCGAACTGGCCGCTTCGAAAGCAGCCACACGTGACTATCAGGCGGATCTTGAGGCGAAAGTCGCGGAACGCACTCTGCAGCTGCAGGACCTTGCCGAACGCGACCCGCTGACGGGATTGCCGAACCGACGGGAGCTTTTCGTTCTGCTCAACGCAGCGATCGCTCGAGCACGAACAGAAGGCTGTTTGGTGGGCATATTTTTCCTCGACATCGATAACTTCAAGTACCTCAATGACGGGATGGGGCACGCCTTTGGCGACCGGGTCCTGATCAGTCTGGCAAAACGCCTGCAAGAGGCCATCAACGAAGTGGGCTTCGCGGCGCGATTGGGCGGGGATGAATTTACGGTCGTCATTGGACGCGCCACTAATCTGGAGGACATCCGGCGGGCGGGGCAGGGAATCGTCCAAGCTTTCCAGAAGCCCCTGTCGGTCGATGGGCGCGATCTCATCGTGAGTGTCAGTGTCGGCGCGAGTGTCTTTCCTGATCATGAGCAAGAAGCAGATGCTCTCTTGAGGGCGGCCGATGCCGCCTTGTTTCGCGCCAAGGCGCTGGGTCGCAGCCAGCTATCAGTTTTCACCCCTGAGTTGCTGGAGGCCGCCGCGTCGAAATTTACGACCGAGCAAGGACTACGCCGTGCAATCGAACGCGGCGAGTTTGAGTTGCTTTTTCAGCCGGAACTCAATGTGGAAACGATGGAAGTCGCGCTGGTCGAGGCGCTGATCCGCTGGCGAATGCCCGATGGCACGCTTGCGTCACCCGGTCAGTTCCTGGCCGTCGCCGAGGAATCCGGATTGATCATGGAGATCAGCGATTGGGTGCTGCGATCGTCCATCGAGGCCGCGGCGCACTGGCACCATGGGGAATGGCCCGACGCACGCGTCGCCATCAACGTTTCGCCGCGGCAATTGCTGGATAACCGCTTCAGCGATCGGGTGTTCAACCTGCTGCAGGAATACAATTTGCCGACACGCTGTATCGAAATTGAACTGACAGAGTCCGTGCTGCAGACTGGATCCGCCACCATCGACGCCTTGCGCGCTTTGCGTGCCCAGGGAATGGCCATCGCCCTGGATGATTTTGGCACTGGCTACTCCTCTTTGGCATCGGTGGAACAGTTGCCACTGACCCGTATCAAATTGGATCGGAGTTTAATTGCGCGAGTTGACACCAGCACGCGCTCGGCCGCGATAGCGCGCGCGATTATCACCATGTGCGAGGGCTTGGGACTGGAGATCACCGCGGAAGGGGTCGAGCGGCCGGAGCAGTTTGCGATGCTGACGAACTACGCCGGCATGTATCTGCAGGGGTATTTATTGTCTGAGCCGGTGTCGCGCGATCAGGTCATGAACGCCCGTCTCGAAGTCCGCCGCCGCGCACACGATCTATTACTGACGACTGCGTCGGTGGTGCCGTCGAACGTAATAGACAGTGGGTCTGTACGGATAGAACATACGCAAGTGGGATAGCGATGCTGGCTCAGACCGTACACAGGTCTCAGGCGCAGAAGTCCTGCCTGGGATCCGAAAGGGATTGCATCGCCGCCGGTGCTCCTCGTCCAGGAGCATGATTGTGCAGAGCGATTCCGGCGAGATTCGCTCGATAGCTAGCGAGGTTCTCCTGCTTCGGCGGCGCCTTCCTTGCGCGTAGCTTCGCTGCACTGCGGGAATACCCAGCTCCCCTTTTCACCGAATCCGCTGGATGGGCGCCGTCCGGGCGTTCGATTTCCAGTCATTTAGGATCGCCAGCTCGCAAAAAGCTGATGGCGTCATGATTCTGCGCCACGGGTCTGAACGTCATCGCCATCATGACAGCAATCATTCCGAACCCCCAGGCCACGAGATAGAGCGAGCCGTAGCTGCCGAACGCGTCGTAGATCCACCCCCCCAGCACCGGACCGGTCCCCCGCCAGCCCGAACGCGATACGTCCGCCGAGACCCGCGAGCCCTTCCACGCTGTAGATGGTCACTGCCGTAGTCAGCGGGATGCCGCAGGTCACGGCATAGCTCACAGTGTGGATGATGGGTCCGGAGTGTGTCGCGCAACAAAAGAAATTGGTGAGCACCAGCACGATGAACTGCGGCGAACGGATGAGCTGCTGTATGCGCATGGCGGGCTGCGCGCCGTCGGTGCCGCCCACAGGCGCGGCCGCGCGCTCTAGCGCCGGCGGCCGGCGCACCAGAAATGACACCGGCACCAGCACAGCCAGCACCAGCAGCGCCACGATTTGCAGCACTTGCCGCCAATCGTGCGAGGACGCAAGCCACGCTACCCACGGCGACATTGTTAACGGTGCAACCCCGAACCCCGCTGACACCAGTGATACCGCCAGGCTCCGCTGCGTCACGAACCAGCCGGTCACGCAAGCTATGACTGGCGCGAAGATCGCCGAAGTGGCCAGACCCACCAGCAGCCCGAACGCCAATTGGAATCCGGCCAGCGTCGGCGCCATGCTCCCCAGCTCAAGGCCGGCACCCAGTAGAAGAGCTCCGATCAGGCAGGTCCAGCCGGCTCCGATTCGATCGCTCAGAGCGCCCCACCCGGCGCTTCCCACTGCCATTGCGAGAAATCCGATGGTCATGGCGGCCGACACGCCGATCGTGGACCAGCCCGTGTTGGCTGCGATCGGGCGCAGCAGCACGGGGAGCGAGAACATTGCACCGAGCGCGATGCAGCCCATCACCGCGCCAGCGGCCACAACCACCCAGCGGTAGCGAGGTTCAGCCATAAGGCCCCTTTGGGTGTTGAGCTCTGAATTCTAAAGAGGAAAGCCGCAACGCGGTCCAGGACCCGAGTGGCGTTCCGCTGATATATGGGTCCCGGCGCACAGACCGGCGATATTAATGGGCTCAGACTGACTTATGCCACATGCAACTCTGATGGGCCGGCACCTTAAGTCGCGTGACGATGTGAAGACGGCCGCGGTGCAATTGAGGCACGCGCTGGAGGATGTCGGAGTCACGGTCGCCCCGGGTAAAGCATTGGAGGTCATCGCGCTACTGTGTGGTGCGCCGGGCCACGATCAGCTCCTGATGGCTCTAAAGGGCACGCCTCAGTTGGATCCGAGTGCGCCGCGCGCAGACGTCCGCTTGCTTACGCTTCCAGAGGTGCTGACACAATCGAATGCTGAAGGTGAAGGACCTCTGGTTGGGCAACTTCAAATCTGGCAGAAGGATTCGTCACAGCATTGGTGTTACGCGGTCAGTCTCGCAGCGATCGAGCCTTCTGCGCTGGAAGCCGCACGCCGATTGGTGCTCGGGCTGCCACTGCGGCCGGCAGATGCCAAGTGGGTGACGGGCCGTTTCTCGAAAGTATCGGTAATCAACGACGAGCGGGCGGCTCCCCCCTTGACTGTCGATACGATGTCCCTTGCTGGCGCCGCCTATTTGGGCAACGGCCACTGGAGCGTCGGTGCCAATCATTACTGCCGCGTGTCAGTCGACGATAAGGTCCTGATCGAGCGCCGCGGCATACCTTTGCCGCTCAGAACCATGACCCAAGAGGCGATTGCCGCCGTGCGCTTTGCGCCGCCGCCGGAATTTGCAGCTGCCGGGTTTGAGGTATACGCCGTCAACATTGAAGCGCAACTCACGCTCCGCTGCCTCAAGCTTTCTGATGCGAGGTGCGTGCTGGAGTCGCTGCGTCTTGTCGGACAACGCCTTCCCTGCGACCGCTCGAACCCTGCCAGGACGCCCCATGGGCTCCGTGCAGCGCTGTTTCGCGCTGACAAAAGTGGCCGTGTTCAAGTCGTCACGGTATATGGGCAGACGGGCCCCGTATTGGCGGGATTGCGCTGGGAGGGCACACGATGGGATGGCACAGGGAGCCCGACAGTGGAACGGAGGCCGGGGGAGCGTGATTTGATGGGATCACGAATCGAGGATTCCGGCGAGAACGGATTAGCCCAGATCTGGCTGGAAATTCGTGCCTGGATCTCGTGGTGCGATTGCTCAGCCCACGCACAGCCTTTGCAGCAAGCGAATGTCCCCGAGCGCTCCTTCCCCCAGTTCCTGGAGGAAGTAGCGGAGGCCAAGGTTCCTTTGTCCCAGATTCGGCGGGCTGACATCGAAAAATGGGTGGCGGGTACACGCGATTGGGAACGCCCGCTGGACGAATTCAAGCCCAAATTGCCGAACTCGTTGCCATGAATCCCACCGACCTCTTCAAAGTCCAGAAAACCCAACAGGCGATGCGGGCATTGGAGGACGCGCGTATGCGCGGTGCGCGCGAGCGCACATTGCTCGCCCTCGCGCTGGTAGTAAGCCGCGTGCAAGTGAACCATCTGGTCAGACCCGTGCCGAGCGTTCAGGCGGCGATGGTCCGATTGCGCTCTGAAACGACGCGTCATGCAGCGAAGCTGGCGGCAGAGCAGGTGACGCAATACGAAAGCGAACCACGCTCTCAGGCGACTACAGACATCATGTACGAAACGATGCGGGCCTGTCGTGGAGTCTTTCCGCGAGAGGCAGCCCTGCTGCAACGCGCGCTCGGCGATTCAGCGCCTGAAGGCGACAGTGCTGATCGCAGCCCTGCGTCCTGAGCAGATTGGATTGCCCAAAGGTCTCGACGCCCTGCGCAATAAAACGACCAGGCATGCGCTTGATGGCGCTAAATGATCAAAATGATCTTTCCAACGCCGCCCTTCTCCCCGAGTCGGTGTCCTTCAGCTGCATCGCGAAGCGCCAGCCGGCGCCCGATCGGTAGAACAAACGTGCCATCTCGCAGGTCATCGAGAAACTCTCGCACTTTGGATGGGTCAGGCTGCGCCAGCACCCGGGTGACTCTCACTTGCGGATACATAGAGGCTTTACCATCCGGCAGCACGGAGGCATAGCCAAATCGGCCTCCCGCTTTCACTCTCGCCAGGAGTTTTGCTGCCACGGCACCGCCCACCGTATCGGCGACTGCATCGACAGAGAGTTTCTCGATTGCCTCATCGTCATCGATTGCCAACACATCTGCGACACCAAGAGAACGTGCCGTATCCAACTGGCTCGTTCGAACCCCGGCGATGACGTGCGCGCCAAGCTTCTTTGCTGAATGAGTTGCCGCCCGCCCGACACTGCCCAGTGCTCCCGTGACCACGACGGTCTGCCCCGACTGCACGCCGGCCGCATGCCGCACCAGTTGATCGCCCGTCAATGCAATCAGCGGAATTGCCGCAGCACACCAAGGGTCTGCCCCATCCGGCAGATGGGTAACCAGGGAGCCGGCGACCGCGACGAGTTCGGCGTAGGTGGCATTGGAGAACGCAACGACCCGATCGCCCGGTTTGACGTTCCTGACATCCGGGCCCACCGAGAGCACCACGCCGCTGACGTCCCTGCCCAGGATCGCAGGAAATGACAAAGGGAAATCCTTTTGTCTTGCGCCGGAGCGCACCTTCCAGTCGATGGGATTCACGCTGGTAGCCACAGTCTTGATGAGCACTGAATCTGGCAGGAGGAGGGGGTCTGGAACGTTGTCTTCAAAGACGAGCTTTTCAGGGCCGCCATACTCATATATCCGAACTGCTTTCATCGCGGTCTCCGGCCGATACTTCGGCTGCTATATCTGACACACTAGCCGCCGCAAGCCGCGGTCGTCCAGCATCGAAACGGCCTACGAGTGGCGACGGGGCCCTCCTACAGATGCCTGGCGCCACGCTCGATAAAGTGGCTCGATACCTCACAGCGGGAGTCGGAACAGGCCGTGAAGATCCGATTCGGTTACGAACTCACGTACTGGATGCCGTCTGCAACATACATGATCCTGATGCTGCACTCCCAGCCCGGATCAGGTCAGCGCCTTCTACGCCCTGACATCTTGACCGTGGAACCGCCAGTGCCACTGCGATTCTACGTGGATGGGTTTGGAAACACGTGTACTCGATTGGAACTACCCGGCGGACCGTTGCGCCTGCGGGCCGATGCACTCATTGAGGACTCCGGAGAACCTGAAAGAGAAGTATGGTCGGCGCAGGAACACCCTTTGCGTGAGCTGCCTGATGAGGTTCTGGTCTATCTGTTGAGCAGCCGTTATTGCGACACGGAGATACTCATGGCCGACGCTTGGCGCCTGTTTGGACAGGCGCCCCGGGGCTGGGGTCGCGTGCAGGCCATCTGCGACTTCGTACATCGGCATGTGACGTTTGGGTATCAGCACGCCCGAACCACTCGGACAGCCTCGGAGACCTTCACCGAACGCCGGGGCGTGTGCCGAGACTTCGCGCATTTGGCAATCGCACTGTGCAGATGCGTGAACATTCCGGCCCGCTATTGCACGGTATATCTCGGCGACATAGGCGTGCCACCGGTAGATGCGCCCATGGACTTCGCAGCCTGTATGGAGGTTTATCTGGGCGGCGAATGGCACATGTTCGATCCACGCAATAACGCACGCCGAATCGGGCGCATCATGATCGCGCGTGGCCGAGACGCTGGCGATGTGGCTATCAGTACCGTCTTCGGACAGTGGCAGCTACAGTTATTTCGCGTGTGGACTGACGAAGTGACGGAAGGGTCTCTGGCCTGATCAGACAGAGGCTTAGTCACGCAGAGGCGAATTCCCATGGCAGATACGCTCGATCGGCCCGAACCGGCGCCCACCACACTGTCGGATCACATTAGCGATAATGTCGACGGCGTGTTGGCACTGCAGCGTCGGGAAACCGACGCGCTGAGTGCCGCCCAGCGGCGGCTCGAACGCGTCGGCCGATTCGTGGGCCGCCCCAATTACCTGGTCGGTGTGCTGCTGACTGCGACGCTGTGGGTGGTTTTCAACGTCACCGCGCCCTACATCGGTGTCAGACCTTTTGATGAGGCGCCCTTCCCTTGGCTCGATTTGCTGCTGACGTTCGTAGCACTGGTTACAACGACCGTGGTGCTCGTCGGACAAAATCGACAGGCCAAAGTCGAGCAGCGGCGCGCGCACCTGGATCTCCAGGTCAATCTGCTGACCGAGCAGAAAGTCAGCAAGCTGATCCACTTGCTGGAGGAATTGAGGCGCGACTTGCCCATGGTCAAAGACCGTCACGATGCTCAAGCGACCGCCCTGCAGGAACGAGCCGATACCGGAAAGGTTCTGTCAGCGATCGATAGCGTGGATCTCACGGACCCGAGCGGCGGAAAAACATCGGGCAAGTCCGACTCCACGCCACCTTAATACGCATTTAGTCTATTCTCCCGTGCGTCGGATTCTCAAATCGCGAGGTAATCTACTGTGGCCTACATCGAGTTGATTACAGTGCTGGCACTACTGCAGTTCCTGTATTTCGGTATTCTGGTTGGTCGCGCACGCACGCGTTACGGCGTCAAGGCGCCCGCCGTCAGCGGCGATGCCACTTTTGAACGCTATTATCGCGTGCAGGCAAACACTCTGGAATTGCTGGTGCTCTTCCTGCCTGCGCTGTGGATGGCGAGTAGTCATATCGCGCCGCTGTGGATTGTGGCACTGGGGGCCGTCTACCTCGTTGGCCGCTTTATCTATCTAAGGGCGTATGTGCAGGCACCCGAGAAGCGCAGTCTGGGCTTTGGCTTGAGTGCCCTCCCGATTCTGGTGCTTCTGGGGGTTGACCTGATTGGCAGCCTGCTTCGACTGATCAAGTCTTGAGCGGCGCGCGCTCGTGCGCGTACTTGCACCGCCATGAGTAGCGGACCACAATCAGGCGACAAATGAGTCGAATTCCACCCAACGGAGGCAACATGAAGACCTTTCGGAGCAGATTGAATCTCCCAACGCTGGTCGTTTCCGCAGCATTCGCTGTGATCGGCGGTTCGGCCTTGGCCGCGGATGTCAGTGTGAAACTCGTCGGCGCAGAAGAGACCCCTCCCACCACAACGTCTGCTACCGGCACGGGTACCATCAGTATCGCTGCTGATAAATCCGTGAGCGGAAATGTAAAGACCCAGGGAATCGATGGCACGGTGGCGCACATTCACCTGGGCGCGGTGGGTCAGGCCGGACCGCCGATCATCACGCTCACCAAGGGCAATGGGGGCGTATGGTCCGTGCCCGCCGGAGCGAAGCTCACGGATGATCAATTCGCCAGCTTCAAGGCAGGGAACCTGTATGTGAACGTGCACAGCGCCGATCATCCGGCCGGTGAAATTCGCGGACAGCTCAAACCCTGATCCGGACCCCAGATATTGGCCGTCGTCGAGTTCGCTCGCGACGGCCGTGCGGTTACTCGCCCGGGTATCGGAGTTTTATCTGTGCGCGGATGGCGTCGAGCGTTCGCATAATCGCGACCGTTTCGGTCAGCGGCAGGATCTCGCTGGTCAGCCGTTGTGCTCTTATCAGCCGTTCGACTTCGGCCGCCTCGTATTGCATCCCGCGTCCCTGCACTGAGGATTTAAACTCCTCCACGCCATTTCCCTGATTGTCGTAGACGCGGAAACTGGTTGGCTCGTACCACACGCTGTCGATGTCGATTCTGCCCTGCGTTCCGATCACAGTGGCAACATTGGGACCGGCGGCGTCGCTGATCGAGAGGGTGAGCGAGACGGCGCCGCCCACATGACGAAGTAGCGTCGCCACTTCTGCATCGGCCCCTGTGGCCTTGAATCGGGCTGTCGCCTGGACGGTTTGCACTGCGCCGAGAATGTCCCACGCAAATGAAATGGGGTAGATTCCGAGGTCCAAAAGAGCGCCACCGCCAAGATCAAGGGCGTTCAGTCGGTGCGTGGGATCGTCCGGCAGGTCCTGCGTGTGGTCGGCCATGACGGACCGAATCTCGCCCAAGGTGCCGGATGTCACGATCTCACGGATCCGTATCATATGCGGCAGGAAGCGCGTCCACATCGCTTCCAGTACTACGAGCCCCTTTCGTTCAGCTAAGTCCACGACCTCTTGAGCTTCGCCGGCGTTTATCGTGAATGGCTTTTCGACCAGCACGTGCTTCCCGGCCTCGAGTGCCGCGATTGCATTGGCAGCGTGGAGCGGGTGCGGAGTGGCTATATAGACGATGTCTACTTCTGGATCCGCAAAAAGCGCTTCGTAGCTGCCGTGAGCCTTGGCAATTCCAAACTGTGCCGCAAAGCGATTGGCGGTCTGATGAGCTCGGGAGCCCACTGCCGTGACTTTATGTCCCATTCGCAACAGATCAGCCGTGAACAGACGGGCAATCAGCCCGGTCGCGAGAATTCCCCAGCGCAGGTCGTCGGTCATGCTCTTCCCTCGCGGCTGAAATGGTGCCGCCAGCCGTCGCAGCGGCAATGATTCATTTTGCCATCATTGCCCGCTGCAAGCCGCGACGAAAAAGCACGGCGCCTCCCATGGAGGGATGCCTCAGCGGAATGGCTGCCCGACCGACTTCATGCAGCATCGATTCAGCATGGCGGCCGACGGCAAACACCGTCGCCTTTGGCGACGTGGCCAGCAGCAAATCAAGAACGATGAGCCCGAGCAGGCGTTCCGACCGCGTCGGCGTGCGGTTGGACTGCGGACTGTTGGCCGTATGAGGGTGCCAGGGAAAGGCGTTCCAGAGGACAGTGTTCTGCGCAATTCCGAGCGTGTGGAGGGTATTCCATACGGTGGTAGCGGAGGGTTCGCTCCAGGGAATGTGGCGGGTCGAGAGCCGCAGGCCGCGACAAGCAATACGCGGCACCGTACCCGCCATGACGAGGCGCTCACTGGTGAAGGCAACTCCGGTGATGCGGCACCCCTGGTAGCCGGCAGCTTCTCCAATCAAAATCTGGGCCGGCTGAACGCGCAGGTGTGCCCGCAGACGTTCCCGGCGCGCCGCCGGACCATTGAA
>Ga0302320_10000220_pt1 | contig 130168 bp, 100 predicted proteins | sample Bog_T0_3_FD_202130 | JGI IMG/M metagenome (GOLD analysis project Ga0302320, IMG submission 202130) | Peat permafrost microbial communities from Stordalen Mire near Abisko, Sweden - Bog_T0_3 | ecosystem: Environmental > Terrestrial > Soil > Wetlands > Peat | place: Sweden: Abisko, Stordalen... | reverse complement strand
TATCCGCTCCCAGAGCAGATCCGACACCTGAAACCGCGAGGATGTTTTCATAAAAAGAACTCCCATCATAGACGCCGCTGATCGCAATTGTGTTCATTTTTTGATTTTGAAAACACGCCCTAGCAATAATTGCGGTGTTAACCGGCTGATTTGCCGGACCTTGGTAAAGTAAAGAAAGAATGGCCACCAGTTGCAAGCGTGCTGGAAACTTCGCACTTTTCACTTTGGTTTTTTGGCTTAGCATCTTGCCACATGACCTTGAATGAGCAGATGACGCGACTGGCCCGGCAGGCCAGGGGGGCGTCGCGCGAACTCGCCCAACTCACGACGGCGGGGAAAAATTCATGTTTGATTGCGATGGCGGCTGCGCTCGAAAAAAATGCCGACGCCATCAAATCGGCCAACGCGCTGGATATGGACGCTGCTGCGACATCCGGCCTCTCATCGGCCATGCTCGACCGCCTCAAGCTCGACGACAAACGCATCGCCGCGATGGCGAAAGGTTTGCGCGAAGTGGCGGCGCTGGCGGATCCGGTGGGAAGAATCCTGGACGAACGCGTCCGGCCCAACGGCTTGAAGCTCCAAAAAATATCCACGCCCATCGGGGTGGTGGTCATCATTTACGAATCGCGTCCCAACGTGACGGCGGACGCGGCGAGCCTGTGCTTCAAGTCCGGCAATGCCACGATTTTGCGCGGCGGCAAGGAAGCGTTGAACTCGAATCAAACTATCGTGCGCATTATGATTGAGGCGGGAAAGCAGGCGCTGGCGAAATTTCCCGAGTACGCGATCCAGATCGTGCCCGTGGCCGACCGCGAGGCGATTCCCATTTTGCTGTCGCTCACGCAATACATTGACCTGTGCATGCCCCGCGGCGGCGAAGGTTTGATTCGCGCCGTGGCCGAGTGTTCCAAGGTACCGGTCATCAAACATTACAAGGGCGTCTGCCACGTTTTTGTGGATGCCGATGCCGATTTGACAATGGCCGGGGAAATTGCCATGAATGCGAAAGTCCAGCGTCCCGCCGTGTGCAACGCGATGGAAACACTGCTCGTGGACAAGGCGATTGCAGCCCGGTTTCTCCCTCAAATTTCCGAGCGGCTGGATGAGAAACACGTGGAGTTGCGTTGCGATGAAAACGCGCTCGCGCTCTTAAAATCGAAAGTTGAAAATCGAAAGTCTAAAATCAAGCTGGCTGCCGAGCAGGATTTTTATACCGAATACAACGACTACATCCTGAATGTGCGGGTCGTGGACGGCGTGAAAGCGGCGATTGACCACATCAATCAATACGGCTCGGCACATTCGGACAGCATCGTCACGAAGAATGAGGCGCACGCGAAGCAATTCCTCGCCGAGGTGGATTCCGCGACGGTTTATTGGAACGCCTCGACGCGGTTCACCGACGGTGGCGAATTCGGCATGGGCGCGGAGATCGGCATCAGCACCGACAAAATCGGCGCGCGCGGTCCGATGGGCTTGGACGAATTGACCAGCTACAAGTGGCTCGGTTTTGGCGCCGGCCAGGTGCGCGTTTAAGCCGGGACAGGCGTAATATTCGTTGGTAAACTTGCGTTCTGGTGCTATACTTTTGTACAAGATTTGGCACAAGTGGTGCTGCTTTTTGTAAATGATTATGCGTATTTCAAAGTTCGTATCACGGTTCCTTGTCCCCGGATTGCTCGCCCTTTCTGTTCTTTCGGTTCGAGCCGATCAAATCATTTACGACAACGTGCTTGAAAACAGTTGGCAGGATTGGAGTTGGGGCACGACTATGAATTTAAACTACACCGGCACCTACGTGCATTCAGGAGCCGCGTCCATCAGCGCCACCATTACCAGTGGCTGGAGCGCCTTGTCACTGTGGCACAGCGCGCAGGATTCCAGCGCTTACACGAACCTGACGTTTTGGATCAACGGTGGTACGAGTGGCGGACAGCAATTGCAAATCTACGCCGAACTGGCCACTGGTACCAAACCGGCCATAAGTTTGCCGACGCTGGCAGCAAACACCTGGCAGCAAATGAACTTTTCACTATCCGCGCTGGGGGTGGCCAACCAGGCGAATTTCATACGTTTTTCAATTCAGGATCGAAGCGGGGCTGCTGAACCGACGTTTTATGTGGACGACATCTCATTACAAGCCGGGGCACCGGTACTGTCTGGAACCAATGCCAATGTAGCCATTCAAATTGATGCGCAGGCCAATCGTCACGCGATCAGCCCGTTGATCTATGGTGTTGCTTTCGCCACCAGCAGCCAGCTTCTGGATTTGAACGCGCCGCTCCATCGTTCCGGCGGCAACGGGACAACCACTTACAACTGGCAGATTAACGCCGCGAACCATGCGGCCGACTGGTATTTTGAAAGCATCGCCGAAAGCAGCAGTGCGGCCGGCGGCGACGGCGATGATTTCATCACCACCTCCAAAAATGGCGGGGCGCAGGCGATGCTGACCATTCCCATGATCGGTTGGGTGGCCAAACTGGGGCCGGGTCGCGCCATTCTGGCGAGTTACAATACCAACAAATACGGTCCCCAAACTGCCACCGACCAATGGTTCCCGGCGGCCGGCAACGGAGTTTCACTAGCCACCGGCTTGAACATCACCACCAATGATCCAACTGATGCGAACCTGCCCGCCGACACAAATTTTCAGGCCGGCTGGGTTGTCCACCTTACGAACACGTGGCACACCGCGACCAACGGCGGATTGCTTTATTACATCATGGACAACGAGTGGAGCCTCTGGCAGTCAACGCATCGCGACGTGCATCCCGTGGGCCCAACCATGGACGAGGTGTTCACCAATTATTGCAAGTACGCAACGATGGTGAAAGGCATTGACCCGAATGCGCTGGCCGCCGGCCCCGAAGAATGGAGCTGGCCAGGCTATTTCTACAGCGGCTACGATCAACAATGGTCCGGCGCGAACAACGATTACAACACGGCAGATTACCCCGATCGCAAGGCGCATGGCGGACAGGATTTTGGGCCGTGGTTTTTGACCCAGGTTAACCTGCGCAGCCAGGCGGCCGGCAAACGGTTGCTGGATGTTTTTACACTTCATTGCTACCCGCAGGAAAACAATGTGGGCACCGATGCGGCTGACTCCACGACTGCATTGTTGCGGAACCAATCAACCCGCCAGTTCTGGGACACCAATTACGTGGATCCGAGTTGGATCAATAGCATCATAGCGCTCATTCCCCGGATGCGGAGTTGGGTGACGACCAATTATCCCGGTACGAAGATCGGTATCACCGAATACAATTGGGGAGCCGAGTCTTCCATTAATGGCGCGACTGCCCAGGCCGATATTGATGGCATTTTTGGCCGGGAAGGACTTGATCTAGCCACGCGCTGGACGACGCCTGACGCGAGCACGCCCACTTACAAAGCGATGAAGATGTACCGCAATTACGACGGCAACACATCCACGTTTGGGGACACCAGCGTGGCGGCCACCGTGCCCAACCCGGACAACCTTTCGGCGTTTGCCGCGATTCGCACCAACGACAGCGCGATGACGCTCATGGTCATCAACAAGGACATCCTTAACGCAACTCCGTTAAGGGCGACCATCACCAATTTCGCCAACAGCGGAACGGCTCAAGCCTGGCAGCTCACCTCCGGCAACGTCATCACCCGCCTGGCGGATGTTCCTTACGTGAACGGGATCCTCAGTAATACGTTGCCGGCCCAAAGCATCACCTTGTTCGTCCTGCCGACGGACAAAAACCTTCGGCTACGGATCGGGACCAACGCCGCGCCCAGCCAGATGGAATTGTGGATGGATGGGCACGGTGGCCAGCGCTACATCCTCCAGTCGTCCACCAACCTGATGGCTTGGCTGGCGGTCAGCACCAACACGTTTTCGAGCAACTCTTTCCGCGTCCTTATCAACACGGCAAGCCCGTCGAGAATGTTTTACCGCGGCGTCCTAAATTCACCGTAGCGGAAATCATCTCAGCAAAATCCGTGGCCGGTTCTTTGACGAGCCGCCCCGAATGCTCTATCGTCTGGCCATGCGGAGCATTCGAACTGGGGCAGGAATCAGCACCGACAAAATCGGCGCGTGCGGCCCGATGGGCCTGGATGAGTTGACCAGCTACAAATGGCTGGGCATCGGCAACGGGCAAATCCGGACTTAAAAAAACCATGAAAACTTTATGGAAGGCCGGTGTGCTACTCTGCCTGTTGTTTTTCAATACCAGTTCGTTTTCCCAATTCATTACCAAGGTTGCTCCCAAAATCGGCAGCACGCCACCGCCGCTCCAGTTCAGCCAGATTGTCCAAGGCCCAAATCTGGATGAAATCAGTTGGGACAAACTGAAAGGCAAAGTTGTGGTGCTGGAATTCTGGAACATCGGTTGTGGACCTTGCATTAAGGCCATTCCTCATCTGAACGACTTGGTGGAGCAGTTCAGCGGAAAACCGGTCGTCTTTCTTTCCATTTCCGACGACAACGCCGACCGCTTGAAACAGTTCCTGCAACGGAGGCCAATCAAGTCCTGGCTCGCGCTCGATGGTCCTTTCAGCCCCACCAAAAACGCGTTTGGAATAAATGGCATCCCGACGACTTTCATTATTGATAAGTCAGGGACCATTGTTGCGATTACTCATCCGGCAAAATTGGAGGCCAAACATCTGGAAGAAATCCTCGCCGGCAAACCGTCCAGCCTGCCACCGCCAGAACCGTATGCCGATGAAGACAATCGTCCTGTCGGCCAATCCACCGCGAGCTCAAACTCACCGCCGACGGAAGTGTCCGTTTCCATTCAGGGACCGTTTCCTTTTCCAACTCATGGCGGATACGACTCCCGGGGTTGGAGCCAAGAGCACACTGTTTTTGAGGCGAAAAAAGCTATTGTGCGCGATGTCCTGGCGGAATTGTTTGGCGTCAATCCAGAGCAGGTGCTGGTGGAAGGCAAGTTGCCTGATGGATTGTATGACATCACTGCCAGCGCTCCGCCCAGCCAACTGCCGGAATTGCAGATGCGTTTTGCGGCAATGGCCAAAACCAATCTGGGCATTTCCGTTCAACTGACCAATCGCGAGCTGGAAGTTTATGCGATGACACTTTGTTCAACAAATGTGTCGGGGTTAAAGCGGGCAGAAAAAGTCGGCAGTGGTGGCTCGTTTGCCGGTGGATTTCGAATAGAGGGCGCCTCGATGGATTTGGTCGCCTCGTATTTTGGAAGCATTTTTGGCAAGCCGGTTGTGAACGACACAAAGCTCGCTGGCTTTTGGAGCGTGGATGTAAAATGGAAAATGTCGGAAGAAGAATTGTTGCCATATCAACTCGACAGGAAAATGAACATGCTTGCTATCAGCAATCCGAAGGCAATCATTTCGGGAGATTTGCCGAAGGATATGCGCGATAAAATCTCCGACCACGATCTCAAACTACTGCAAGCGGAATTGGTCAAGCCTGACGACCAGCGATTTCTGCCTGATCCGGCAAACGTCATCAAAGCGGCTCGCGAGCAACTGGGTTTGGAAATTAAACCCGCCCGACGGACATTGCAAGTGGTTGAAGTTCGTTCAGCAAAATAAGGAAATCACCAGTGCTGCCATCCGACGAGAATTTAAAACGCGCAAAATTCATCCGCAATTCTTTGCCGCCCGGCGGTTTGTTTGCCGGGCTTGACTGGCGGATTTCGCCGGCGCCGTTTCCGCTGGGCCCGGATTTGGCCAGGGAAATTGAATCGCTGGGGCGGGTGCTGCTGCAATTTTATCGGGCGGTCAACCTGCTTTACCGCAAGAGCGTTGAGGGTAAACAGCCGGAATGGGTCGCGCGCTGGCTCGATCTCGGCAAGCCGGCGGAACTCATCGCGCTCCAGCGTTCGCCCGCGTTCAAAAATGACGTGCCGCGCGTCATTCGCCCCGATTTGCTGCTGACAGAGGAGGGGATCAGCATCACGGAACTGGATTCCGTGCCCGGCGGCATCGGGCTGACGGCGTGGCTGGGAAAAACGTATTCAGAATCCAGAATCCAGAATCCAGAATCAAAAGTGATCGGTGGCGGAGACGGGATGATGCGCGGGTTTGAATCCATTTTCGGCGACGCCAAAACGGTTCACATCGTGGTATCCGAGGAAGCGGCGACGTATCGGCCGGAAATGGTTTGGCTCGCGGAGCAGTTGAATGAACAGAAACATCGAACATTCAACATTCAACATTCAACATTCAAGGAGTTTGAGGATGGCGACGCGGTTTACCGTTTCTTCGAGTTGTTCGACCTGGCGAACGTGCCGAATTCAAAAAAGATTTTTGAACTGGCCGCTGAAAAACGCATCCGCCTCACGCCGCCGCCCAAGCCGGTGTTCGAGGAAAAAATGCTGTTCGCGCTGTTGTGGAATCGCAACTTGCATGACTTCTGGCGGCAGGAGTTGGGCGAAGGCTTCCTGGCGCGTTTAAAAAAACTGGTTCCCTACACATGGGTCGTCGATCCAACGCCGTTGCCGCCGCAGGCCGCGATGCCGGAACTGAATCTCACGGACTGGCGGCAGCTCAAAACCCTGTCGCAAAAGGAGCGCGAGTTGATTTTGAAAGTCTCCGGCTTTTCCGAGCACGCGTGGGGTGCGCGCGGGGTTTTTCTCGGCAGCGATTTGTCGCACGAGGACTGGGCCAGGGCCGTGGACGACGCTATCCAACAGTTCGAACAATCACCGCGCGTCCTCCAGCGCTATCACAAGCCCGTGCTGGTCGAGGCGCAGTGGTTCAACTTTGGGAAAAACGTGGTGGTGCCGATGAAAGGCCGGGTGCGACTGTGCCCGTATTATTTTGTTTCCGGCGAAGGCGACGCGGCGCGTCCGCAGCTCGGCGGTGTGCTGGCCACCGTCAACCCGGCGGACAAGAAAATCATCCACGGCATGGCCGACGCGATTCTCGCGCCGTGTGCCGCGTAAATCATAAATTTCAAATGACTGACAAGCCGTCGCGCGCCACTGCCGTTGAAATCGTCCGCCACCTCCAAAATACCGGTTTCAGCGCGTTCTGGGTGGGCGGCTGCGTGCGCGATTTTCTGCTGGGACGCGACCCGGACGATTACGACATCGCCACGTCCGCGCGGCCCGAGCAGGTTGAAAAATTGTTCAAGCGCACCGTCGCCGTCGGGCGCAAATTTGGCGTGATGGTTGTGGTTGAAAACGGCCGGCAGTTCCAGGTCGCCACGTATCGCGCCGAGGTGGATTACCGCGATGGCCGGCATCCGGAAAAGGTCACCTTTGCCGATGCCAAGGCCGATGCGCTGCGGCGCGATTTCACCGTGAACGGGCTGTTCTATGATCCGATCACGGAAAAGCTCCACGATTGGGTCGGCGGCGAAAAAGATTTGCGCGCCAAAATCATCCGCACCATCGGAGTGCCGGAGGAACGGTTTGCCGAGGATCATTTACGCCTGTTGCGGGCGGTGCGGTTTGCCGCGCAATTGGATTTTGAAATCGAGCCACAAACTATGATCGCGGTCAGGAAACTCGCGCCGAAAATCGAACTTATCAGTGCCGAGCGGATTCGCGATGAACTCATCAAGTTGCTCCAGCCGCCGCATGCCTCACGGGGGCTGGTTTTGCTGCGCGACAGCGGCTTGCTGCCCGGCGTTTTGCCCGAACTCGTCACCACGGTTGCTTGCGAGCAATCGCAGGATTTTCATCCGGAAGGCACGGTGTTCGAGCACATCCGGCTGATGCTGGAGAAACTGCCGCCAGACGCGCATCCATCGCTGCCGTGGGCGGTGATTTTGCATGACATCGCCAAGCCGGCCACCGCCGAGCTGGATCCGGCCACGGGCAAAATCCATTTTTACGGCCACGAAAAGGTCGGCGCGGCGCTGGCGGAACGGATTTTGACGCGGCTGCGTTTTCCGAAAAAGCAAATCGAGGAGATTGTCGCGTGCGTGCGGCATCACATGCAGTTCAAGGACGTGAAGCAAATGCGCAAGGCGACTTTGCGGCGATTGCTGATGTGCAAAACATTTCCGCTGGAACTCGAATTGAACCGGCTGGATTGCCTTGGTTCGCACGGCGACCTGGGTCATTACAACTTTCTGGTGGAGCAGGCGGCGGAACTGGAGAAAACGCCGGCGATTCGGCCACCGCTGCTCACGGGCAGGGATTTGATTGCGCTGGGCCTGAAGTCCGGACCGGCGCTGGGCGCGTTGCTGGCCGAAATCCGGGAAAAACAGTTGCAGGATGAATTGAAAACGCCGCGCCAGGCCAAGGCGTGGGTGAAGGAAAAAATCAAGTAGTGACCTGATGTTGTGTAGCGTCGAGCCTGTGGCTCGATCAAATAGACGCACAGCGCCGACACTACAACCGAATCAGGCGGTGAGATGATGCATGGCTGATGAACCGATTGAGTTGCCGATTGACGGTGTGCTGGACTTGCACACGTTCAATCCTCGCGAGGTGAAGGAACTCGTGCCGGATTATCTGGCCGTGTGCCGGGAACGGGGCATTTTCCAGGTGCGCATCATTCACGGCAAAGGCATCGGCAACCTGCGGCGCACCGTCCATGCCATCCTGGCGAAACACCCGGACGTTGTGTCGTTCGCGCTGGACCACCCGCAGTTCAGCGGCTGGGGCGCCACTGTCGTCCAATTGCGGAAACCGCCGGCTTGAGATGTGGCATTCATCGTAACGTATTTTTGGTGAAAGAAATACAGGCCGGGTGCGGTTCCCGCCTATTTGCGGTACAAGACAATCGTTCCGTTCTCCACCTGAAACCGAAGCCCCACCGGTGCGAGAATTTCCGCCAATGCTTCGCGGCAGGATTTATCCCGGATTGCCACGCCGTTCACCCAGCGGCGGCAAACGGGATCGGTTTGGGCGAAGGATTTCCGGAAATCGTATTGGAGGCCGGCCTGCCCGGCGAGGTCCCTGACGATGTCCTGCACGCTCGCCCTGTCGTTGGCGTAGCTGACCTTGGCTTCCAAACGCAGGTCCGCCGTCGCCGGCTCCGCTGCGGGAGCGCCGCCCGATGGGGCCGCCGGCTGCTGCGGTTCAATCATCCGCCGGAGCCCGTCACTCAGCTGATTTGCCTGGGCCGCCGACAACATCTGTTTGGCCACCTCGTCCGCCTGGCCGGAGTCCACGACTTTCTGCGCCCATTTTTCGGCCTCGGCGAACTTCCCCTCCAGCAGATAAAGCCGCGCCAGTCCATACCAGGCCGCCGACGATTGGGGCGCGGCCTTGAGCAGATACGTTTCGGCCTGATTGTATAATTTCCGTGACAAATAGATCTGGCCGAGGCCATTCAGCGCGCCCGGCTGGTTGGTGTCCAGTGAAATGGCCTTTTGAAAAACCTGCTCGGCTTCCTGCGATTTGCCGGAATTGAAGGTCGCCCAGCCCAGCCCGTTCCACGCGTCCGCGTTGTCCGGTGCGAGCTGGACGGCCTGCTGAAACTTTGCCGCGGCTTGGTCCATTTTTTGGGCCTGCCACAATTGCCAGCCTTCCTGGGTCCATTGCTGCGCGGCAAGCTGTTGGGAGTGCTGTCGCGCCTTGACGAAGTTGGGGATGGCGATGGAAGCCAGGAGGCCTAGGATGGCGATCGCAACCGGAATGAAAATCAAGCAGGCGATTACAACCGCAAAAAACCATCGCCAGAAATGGTCGGGTTTTTGCATCGGCGGCGGCGATATCGCACGGCGCGCGGCACGCCCGCGCCAAAATGCGAGCAATCCAACCGTAATGCCGGTGAAGATGCCGAGTACCGCACCCGCCACCACGCCGATGAAAATGTTCAGTGGGCAATTGGGCCGGATCGGCCGTAGCGGTACGGTTGCCGGGTCTATAATTTCTCCCCGATGGCCGGGAGGCAGCGCGCAATAGACTTCGGAAATTTTATTGGCGATTTCCGCCGCTTCCTTCGGTGATTGGCTGTAATATCGAATCTCAAAGATGCTGGTGTTTCGAAGCGGTTGTAAAGCCAGTTGCCGTTTCATCAATTCGACAACTTCGTCGTCTGGCAGAGTGCCGCCGGATCCGGCAACCATTTTACTCCATCGCCCGCCAAGATTCAGTGAATCCGCAACGGGCTTGAGCACGACGGAAGACTCAATGAGTTCAGATTCGGTCTGTAGAAGATATGGATCATAATTCTGCGGGGAGGTACCGGCCAATTTCACGCGCGCGATTCCGACGTAACTTTCCGGCATCAGAAAGGTAATGCCGGTTGCCAGGATTACCACTGCCAGAAACACTCCCAGCCCGGCCCGCACTCCGCGGCGAAGAGGCGATGCGGTGGCAGCCGGTGCCAGCCCGCTCTGACTTTCAGATGGAACAGACTCCTGTCCGCTGCTACGAGACGTCATGGCAATCGTCTCCACCCGAGTTTTGACTTCACTGACGTGCTGGTAGCGGCGTGCCGGTTCCTTTTCCAGCGCGTGCAACACGACTTCATCCAGCCGCACGTCAATTTGCATCCCGCGTGCGCAGGCCGACGGTGGCTGGAATTTTCCCAGCGGCAGTTCGCCGGTGAGCATTTCGTAGAACACCACGCCCAGCGAATATATGTCTGCGCGATGATCCACCTCCGACGGTTTCTCAATCTGCTCCGGTGCCATGTAATGCGGCGTGCCCACCACGTCGCGCATACCGGTCAACCGGAAATCCTTCGGCTCTTGGCCCAGAATTTTAGCCAGGCCGAAGTCGGCGATTTTCACGCGGCCCTTTTTGTCGAGTAAAATATTTTCCGGCTTGATGTCGCGATGGACGATGCCCTCGTCGTGCGCAAACTGGAGCGCGCCGCAGATTTGCGGGATGATTTCCAATGCCTCGCGCGGCGAGAGCCGGCCCGCCTGCTCGACTTGACGCAGGTTCGGTCCGTCCACGAATTCCATGATGAAGTAATGAATGGGTGTGGTAGGGACGCGCTGCGGCGCGTCCTGGCCGAGCGGCAACTCGGCCCTACCGGAATCGGTTTGAACCTGGCCGAAGTCGTAAACGGCGACGATGTTCGGATGACTCAGCTTTGCCAGCGCGCGCGCTTCGCGGGTGAACCGTTCGGCAAAATCTAGGTCGCCGCCGGAACGCGGCGCGAGAATTTTCAGCGCGACGAAACGGTCCAGCGCCGGCTGACGCGCCTTGTAAACCGCGCCCATGCCGCCTTTGCCAATAAGTTCGAGAATTTCCAGTTGTGGAAAAAGTTTTGCCAGATCGGGAATTGTGGGCGGAGTGAACGGTGGTGTGCCGAGCGGCGCACCGCCTTCGGTCGCGATGCCGCGTTGCAACAGGCAAGCCGGGCAAAGGCCTTCCGACACATCCGGTTTCAGTTCCGCGCCGCATTGCGGACACTTGCGGGGAGTGGGTTGGGTAGGAGGAACAATGGACGGCCCGGGGTTTTTCTTTGCCTGCATCTTGTCAAAAATGAAGCCAAAAATTCCCGGTTCGGTTGCACGTTTGATTTGTATCGCGATGAAGGAAACAATTACGAAAACGGCCAGATAAATCAAAATCAACACCCCGCCGCCATCGTCACCTTTGGTACGGGCTATGGCCAGGAGAACGGCCAGACAAATCAAAATCAACACCCCGCCGCCCACAGCCAATTTGTGGGGAATGGCTTGGGTGGAGGCTGCGACAGGTGGAGTTGATGGCAACGCCGGCTTTCTCGATTTGCGTGAGAAATGCACAATCAGTAAGACCGCTGCGACAATGCATGCCAATGGCAGCACAAATAAGAACACGAATGAGAACACGAATGGCACCACCGACCAAAAAAAACTTTCCCAATGGCCCAAGAATGCCGCTAAAGTAACGTGTTTCATAGATTTATGATCATGTTGTGGTTGCAGCGTCCGTTTAACAAGCGGAACGCTTTCCACTCGTTACTGACGAAAAACCGGCCAAAGGTTACGGAAATTATCAAGCGAAGGTGGATGATGGAGGATTGAAGATGGAACGGCACTTCGGCCATCCTCCATTCTCGATTTTCCATCTTCGCCGTAAAATCACCCCGCCAGCGCGGCGAACAGGTTCCGGATTTCGTCCTCCACCTCACCGGGACTGGCGACGGTGTCCTTGATTTCCGCGCGGAGCACCTCGCGGTAACGCTGTCGCAAACGATGCACTGCCACTTTCACCGCGCCTTCGCTCGTGCCGAGCTGCGCGGCGATATCTGCGTAACGAACCGACCGGCTCACCTCGGTCAGCGTGGTTTTCAGTTGCTCGAATTGTTTTTCTTTGCCGTCGCGGACGTATTCGTCGCGGAGCCGTCGCAGCACCTGATCCAACAGCGTGAGCGCCCAGCGCCGCTCATAAATTTTCTCGGCGGTAAGGTTATCCGACGGTTCAAAGCCGCATTTCGATTCGGCGGTGGAAGCATCAATGGGAATGGGAACCTGCCCGCCGCCGCGTTTTTGCGCCCGGGCCTTGTGCCATTCGTTGGCGAGGAAATGTTTCAACGCCGCCAGCAGGAACGAGCGGAACCGGCCGCGGTTGGGGTCCGCGCCGGCGAGCTGATTTTTCGCCAGCAGCCGCGCGAAAAATTCCTGGGTCAAATCCTGCGCGTCATGCGGGTTGTGTCCCTGCCGCCGCACGAAGGCGTAAATCGGAAACCAATAGGCGCGGCAAAGTTTTTCCAGCGCGTTGCGCGCTTGCGTGGTGTCGTTGCGCCCGGCGGAAACCACGAGCGACCAATGCGTGGTGACAAACGCCGGACGCGGCGGCGGTCCGGCGCCGGTTGAGATTGAGCCGGGATCGGTCTGGTTGGAAGTGGTCACCGGCGCGAACGTAACGCCGTTCGTGCTGGAAGAGCAAGTGCAAGTGATATTTGTCGAGCCTGTGGCTCGAAAATCGGCGCACAGCGCCGCCGCTACACCGGCAATTTCATCCGGGCGCGCTCGAAAACCATCGCCGGCGTCAGGGCTTTCAAACACTCGTCCGGCTTTTCGTACACACAATGCGATTTCAGGCAGGGAGAGCAGGGGAGGTTAAGACGCAACACGCTTTCCAGATGGCCGTAGGGTCCGGTGCGACGAGGCTCGGTGGGGCCGAAGAGTGCGACGAGCGGTTTATTTAAAGCGGCGGCGGCGTGCATCGGGCCGGTGTCGTTGGTGACCAGCAATTCGCACCGCCGCAGCCACTCGACCATTTCGGTCAGTGAAGTTTCGCCGCACAAATTCAGGCAGCGTGTGGGCGCCGCGCGCGAAACAATTTCACCCAACGGCCGGTCTTCCATGCCGCCGAGAATGGCGAAGCGCCGATCCGGGAATTCTTTCGCAAGCCGGCGGACGAGTTCGGCAAAGTTTTCGGCCGGCCAGCGTTTGTTCGACCAGCGTGCACCGGGCTGAAGGGCAATCCACCGCGCACCGTCCGCCCGCCATTTCGATTGGACGGCGGCGGCGACTGCGGGACGTTCGGGCAGCCATTGAAAATTGTTGTCAACCGGCACGCCCAGGCGCGGCAGCACGGCCAGATACCAGTCCGCGGCGTGCGTGTGGAACGAGGCACGGCGGACGGCCACATCGTAAAATCCCCGCGCGCCTTCGCGGACTTCGTCGAGGCCGATGAGGAATTTCCCATTGGCGAGCCACGCGAACGCGCCGCTGCGCGCGAGGCACTGGAGGTCAATGACCCAGTCGAAATTTTGTTCGCGCATCCAGCGGATGCTGCGGAGCATTTCCGGCCAGTGGCGCGTCGCGGCCCAGCGTCGCCGCTCGAAACGCACGACGCCGGCCAGATCGGGGTCGCCTTCGAGGAGGGGCGCGAGGTTGGAGTCAATCCACCAGAAAATTTCAGCCGCGGGCAGATGGCGTTTGAGCAGCCGGAGGACGGGCAGGGCTTGGAGGACGTCGCCGAGCGAGCTGGGTTTGAGAATTAAAATTTTCAATCTAATGACACGTGACGAGCGACCGGTGGCCTGACAAATCGCGCGCGAACCCGCATCCCGTCACTTGTCACCCGTCACTTTGAAATCACCTTCCGTACTCGAGGCGTTCAGCGAGGCGTTCAGGCAGGCCAGCGGCGAGGATTTTTTTCTGGGCGGTGGCGATGTCGTAATCCAGGCGGCGGAGTTCAATGGTGCCGGCGTCCATGTCGTAAATGACGTAGGCGGCCTTGGGATTGTTGTCGCGGGGCTGGCCGACGGCGCCGACGTTGATGAAATATTTTTTGGCCGGATCAATTTTAAATTTTGAATAGGTGCCGCCGCGAACGACGGAATCGCGCATGAAGGCGACCGGCACATGGGTATGGCCGAAGAAACACATCTGGGTGTTCTGGTAGGGAAAACTGGCGGCAGCGGCAAGCTTGTCGAATACATAACCCCAGCGTTGCGGCGCGTCGAGCGTGGCGTGAACCATCGTGAAATTGGCGGCCATGCGGGTGTATTTGAGGTCGCGCAGCCACTGGCATTCCTCCTCGGAAAGTTGTTCGCGCGTCCAATGAACGGCGTCGGCGGCATGGGGATTGAAACCTTCCAGCGGATCGTTGGAGGAACAGTATTCGTCGTGGTTTCCCTTCACGCAGGGGATTTTCATTTCGCGGACGATGGCGAGGCATTCCTTGGGGTTGGCATTGTAGCCGACTACGTCGCCCAGGCAGACGATATGCGTCGCGTTTTGGGCTTTGATGTCTGCCAAAACGGTCTGGAACGCCTCCAAGTTGGCGTGAATGTCAGCGATGATGGCGTATTTCATTGCGTTTAGCGGACAATTTCAAAACCATGATATTCATTTTGCGCGTCATCCCAATCTACACGTTCGTCGCGGATAAAGCCAGCAAGTCCCGCACCGCGAATGGCGCCGCGAAACGATTCAAGTTCCTCACGCTCGCCTTCGACGATCAATTCCACGCGTCCATCCGTCAAATTGCGAACGATGCCGGTGACTTCAAAGCCGGTGGCGACGGTTTTCGCGGTGTAGCGAAACCCGACACCCTGCACGCAGCCTGAGTAAAAAATATGCATACGACGGCGATTCATGATGGACGAGACGGCTTGCGCCTGTCCCTGCACAGGAGGATGAAGCCAAAGCCGGACGGCGTACGCAATGTTTTATTGACGGGCCCGGACTATTTTTTTTGAGATTTCTGTTTGACCACGGGAAAAATTTACCGTAATCAGCACGGGCTACCGTTAAACCAAACCAAGAGAACTTGGCGGCGCAGGCGGCGGCGAGCGACCCAAACAGAAATGCTGAACACAAAATCATTCCTGGCGGTGGATTTCGGGGCAGGCAGCCTCAAGCTGGCGGAGTTTCAAATCAACGAAGCCGGGGGGTTGTGTCTCAAGAGTTTTTCCATCAAGCCACTCGGTCTCGAGGGTGCGCAGGAATCTTCGCGCGAGGCGACGGTGCTCAAGGCGTTGCGCGAGGTGCTGGCGGAAAAGGGAACCAAGGCACGGGACATCAACGTCTGCGCGCCGGGTTTTCAGGTGTTTTCAAAATTTGTCAAATTGCCGCCGGTGGATGCTGGCAAGGTGACGCAAATAATCCAATACGAAGCACAGCAGAACGTGCCCTTCCCGCTGGCGGAAGTGGTATGGGATTATCAAATTCTGGGTTCCAGTGCCAGCGGCGAACTGGAAGTGCTTCTGGTGGCGATCAAGTCCGACGTGGTGGAGGGCCTCTTCCGCATGGCGCAGGAGGCGAAGCTGCGGTTGCAACTGTGCGACGTGTCGCCCGCGGCCCTGTGCAACGCCTTTCGCTACAACTACGGCGACCTGGAGGATTGCACGATGTTGCTGGACATCGGCGCCAAGACGAGCAATTTGCTGTTCTTCGAGAAGGGCAAGGTTTTTTCACGCAGCATTGCGCTGGGCGCGAACTCCATCACGCAGGATTTTGCGAACGAGGGGAAATTAAAATTTGAAATTGCCGAGCAGATCAAAATCGCCGAAGGCTTCGTCAGCCTCGGCGGCGCCTACGAGGAGCCGGAAAATCCGCACCAGGCGGCCATCTCCAAAATCGCGCGGCAGTTCATGACCAAGCTGCACATCCAGGTCAACCAGACGATTCAGTTTTATCGCGGGCAGCAGGGCGGGTCGCAGCCGCAACGCCTGTTTCTGTCCGGCGGCGCGTCCCTCATGCCTTACACGGCGCAATTTTTTGCGGAAAAATTGAATGTGCCGGTGGAATATTTCAATCCGTTCCGGAACGTGCAAATTGATCCGGCGGTGAGCTTGGAGGAACTGGTGCGCGTGGCGCACTCGCTGGGCGAAGTCGTGGGATTGGGTTTGCGGAACCTGGCGAATTGTCCGGTGGAAATGAATTTGATGCCGGACAGCACGCTGCGCTGGCGGGCCTTGAACGAGAAGAAGCCGTATTTCATTTTCACGATATTCGCCCTCGTATTGGTGGCGTTCGCCGTCGGGCTTTTGTTCCAGGAGCTCGCGGATTCGAAGGAAAAGGAAATTGCGGATTTGAAGCCGAAGGTGACGCTGATACAGGACAAGCAAGAACAGTTCGACCGTGCCAACAAGCGGCGTTTGGCGGCAAAAACCGAAGCAGACCAGATCGCGGCGTGGATGGAAGCGCGGTATTATTGGGGTGATGTGCTGGCGGAATTGCGGCGCGTGCTGATTCGCTCCGAGGATGACATCAAGAAAAAATTGTCCGTACAAAGACCTGGCGTCGAAGCGGGCATTTGGATTGAGCAGTTGACGACCATGGCCAATTTGCAGAATTCCGCGGCCGGTGGCGGCCCCAGTCGCGCGTATCCTACGCCTTCTCTCCAGGCCGGAATTTCGGCGGATCAAACCAACACGGTTACTTTGATTTGTCGCGCGGTGAATTTGTCCAACGTTGATCCATCGGCAAACAGCGAAATTGCCTACGCGGTCGAAAACGCATTGAAAGCCAGCCCGTTTTTTGATCCCAAAGCAACACAGCTAACCGGTCAAATCACACCCGATGAAGCCAACGGCACATTTACGTTCGGCATCACCGTGACCCTGCTAAATCCATTGAACTTGTAATATGGCCTGGATCAAACGAAACTTATTTTTTGTGATTGGCGGCATCCTGGCCATTGGATTGCTGGGGGCGGCGGGCTTTTACAATTATCAGGGCTGGAATCACAACTCGGTGGCGTTTGACCAGCTCAACGAGATTTACGGCACGTTGCGGAATTTGACCTCCCAAAAACCCTCGGCGGGAAACGACAAAGTCAACAACATTGAAGCTGCCAAGGAACAAGAACGCCAGTTGCGGGAGTGGATTCGGCAGGCGGGAGATTATTTCAAGCCCATCGCGCCAGTTCCCAACCCGCCCAACGGCATGGTTTCGAGCGAGGGATTTGCCGCCGCGTTGCGCCGGATGATTGACCAGTTGCAACATGAAGCCGACGGCGCCAGCGTCGCCCTGCCGCCGCAATACAATTTTTCCTTCAAGGCGCAACGTGACCTCGTGCGATTCGCCCCCGGCAGCCTGGAGCAGTTGGCCGGGCAGTTGGGAGAGGTGAAAACCATTGCCGAAGTTCTTTATGCGGCGCGGGTCAACGCCCTGGACGGAATTCAGCGTGTCCGGGTTTCGGACGATGACGCGAGTGGTCCGCAAGCTGATTATCTCGACGATCATTCCACAACCAACAATCTGGCGGTACTGACCCCTTATCAAATTACGTTCCGCTCTTTCAGCCCGGAAATTGGTGCGGTGCTTGCCGGCTTTGCATCATCACCGCATGGATTTATTGTCAAGGGCATCAATGTTCAACTGGCTGGCGCTGCGGGAACAATGTCACCCAACCCAGTGGGGCCCGCGCTCGCGCCCGGTGCACCGCCGGCACCCGGCAGAGGCGGGTTGCAGGCGATGTTGAACGAGCAACTGTTGCGGGTCACGTTGGTGGTTGAGGTCGTGAAACTGCTGCCGAAAAAGTAAGCTCATGGATTTTGTAAAAAAACATTACGAGAAAATTTTGCTCGGCTTTGTGCTGCTGGGCTTGGTGGGCGCGCTGGTGTTTCTGCCGTTCATGATTGCCAGCGACCGGGATCGGCTGGAGCAAATTAAGGAAGGCATCATCCGCGGGCATGTTGACTCGCTCGCGGGATTGGATTTGGGGCGGGAGACGAACGTGCTGGGGCGGCTGCAATCAGCTTATAAGCTGGATTTTTCCACGACGAATAAATTGTTCAATTCAGTTCCCTGGCAAAAAACCCCTGACGGACGTCTCATTAAAAATGCCGCCGGCAATGAGGTCAGCTTGGCGGTCGTCACCAAAATCACGCCATTATATACGATGCTCACGCTGGATTCAATCGAGACCAATTCGATCGAGACCAACGATCTTGTCGCACGTTACGTAATCAGCATGGAGCGTCAGGCAGCGGCCCTGCCCGCACAGCGTGGTAAGAAGCAGCATTATGCGTCGGTGGGCGAGAAGGTCGGGGAGAAGAACGATGCTTTCATTATCAAGGAAGTGAGCGGTTCGCCGGCTGATTCCGGAACGTTGAAATTGACTGTGCAACTGATGGACACCGGTGAAAATGCAACGTTGTCCCAAGACAAACCGTTCCGGCGCGTGGATGGTTACTCTGCGGACTTGAAGTACGATCCGGAAAAGAAAACGTGGCAAGGGCAGCGTATCGGCGCGGATTTGAAATTTGCGGCCGATGATTACATTGTCGTTGCCATTGATCAGGGCGCCGTGATATTGTCGGCCAGATCAAACCAGAAAAAAACGACGTTGACTTACAGACCTTAAAGATCTGAACGATATTTAATTGTAACAGCACCGGCATCGAACGGCCTTGATTTAATGCGAACCTGAAACGAATCATGACAAAAGCAGTATCACTCTCGCTCGGTTTATTTTTCTTGTTGGCCGCTACCGCTCCGGTGGTGGCTCAAACCACTCCTTCGGACATGGCTGTCAATGAAGCCGTGCTTCGTCAGGCTAACACCATCATTCTGCGCCAAAAACTCCTGGATGCTAAAAATGCCGCCCTCCGTGGAGATATACCCGGGGCCGCCAAGCTTTATGAAGACGCCTATACGTTGGCCGAGCAAATCGGCTCCGGCATTGATGCGGAGAAGAAGCAAACTATTTCCGGCCTTGCTTCCACCCGGCTTGCGCTCGCCCGCCAGGCACAAAGTCAGGGTGATTTGCACGAAGCCGCTACAGAGGTCAACCGCGTGTTGAAAGTGGACCCGCAAAATCCCGAGGCTCTCGCTTTCAAGAAGAAAAATGATGCCTTGCTTGCTTCCATGCGCGGCAAAATGCCCGATGATGCGACGGTGCAACAGAAACCTTATATTGCCAATGAAAAGGCGGAAGCAGGTACGTTGGTACAGGACGGTAAGCTGCTTTACGAAATGGGCAAGTTCGATGAGGCTGAAATCAAATTGAAAGAGGCCATCAAGCTCGACCCGGACAACACGGGTGCCATTTACTACATGAATTTGGACAAGCAGGCTCGTTACGACCGTGAAGCGCACATGCATACGATTGACACGCAGGAACGCATGGTGCAGGTGGAGAATGCCTGGGTAAAACCGATTAACCGCAGTTTGCTGCCCTCGCCCAATCCGTATGCCTTGACCAATATTGTTCATACCGGTGATGGACGCGAGGTCATTTACGGCAAACTTAATCACATCCAGATTGACAAGATTCCCTGGTCCGAAGGACTCCCGTTGAGTGAAGTTCTTCACAATCTGAGCGACCAGACCAAGCTCCGTGATCCGGATAAAAAAGGAATTAACTTTATATTCAATCCCAATATGGCCGCCGCTTCAACGGCAGCCACGGCAACTACGCCCGCTGGCGGCCCGGCGACCATTGATCCCACCACGGGATTGCCGGTGGCGGGTCCAGCCGCGGGTGCCGGTGAATCAGTGGATGCCAGTTCCATCAATGTCAAGTTGGCGCTAACCGATGTGCGATTGGCGGACGTGCTGGATGCCATTGTATTGGTGGCTGACCATCCCATCAAATATTCTGTTCTGGATTACGGTGTTGTTTTCTCGGCCAAGGGGCCGGAGGTGACGCAATTGGAGACGCGCACTTTCAAGGTTGACCCGAACACTTTCATGCAAGGCTTGGAAAGTGTGGGGGCCCAGAGTTTTGGTTCAGCCAGTACCAGCAGCAGCGGCGGCGGCAGCAGCGGCGGCAGCAGCAGCGGCGGCAGCAACGGCGGCGGCAGCGGCGGCAATAACAACAGCGGTGCCTCGGTGGCAGTAGTGAATGCATTCCCGGGTGCTTCCCAATATCGTTCGTCGGGTGGTGGTGGCGGCGGTGGCGGCGGTGGTGGCGGTGGTGGCGGTGGCGGTGGTGGCGGCGGCGGTCAGGGTGGTGGTGGATTGTCGTTTGTGACTACTACAAACATGGCAGTGAGCGTCAGTCTTGCCGCCGAGGGATTCTTTACGACGCTGGGAGTGAACCTGGCTCCTCCGAAAAGTGTTTTCTTCAACGACCGGCTGGGCGTGCTGTTCGTTCGCGCTACGTCGCAGGATTTGGACATCATTGAAAAGGCCATCCAAGTCCTGAACATGACGCCGCCGATGGTGCATATCAAATCCCGATTCATTGAAGTCGAGCAGGATGACAACAAGGCATTGGGCTTTGACTGGTATTTGGGGCAGGTCAATTTGGGCGGTGGGGTGGTGGGCCAGGGTGGCACCGCACCCTCGCTTGCCAATGGGAATCCGACGTACAATGGATTGCCTTCCTCGTCTGGTTATTTTCCCGGCCAGACGGCGGCCAACCAAATTATAGGTTCGTCATCAGATCAGGCGGTCGGCAATCTGCCCACCGTCAACTCGGGCATTCCCACCATTGCCACGATCACGGGTATTATGACCGATCCCAATTTCCGCGTGGTGCTACACGCCTTGGAACAGCGCAACGGCACTGAAATGCTGGCGGAACCTGAAGTGGTCACCATCAGCGGTCGTCAAACCCAGATGCGCGCGACCCAAATTATAACCATCATCACGAGCTTTAACTTCCAGCAAGGCACTGGTGGAACAACCACGACCACCACGGGTACCACAACCCAGTAAAATATTATATCTTCAGGCTTTAATCATGAAAACGAGTCATAAACCACAAGCTTTTGCACGAATGCTTGCCCTGTCCGTGGTCGCCGCTTTGCTGGGCGGTGTTACGGCAGCGCAAGCGCAGGTGATTAACAATCCGGTGCAACCCTCCGCTGTCACGCCGCAACAACAACAAGTGGAAGTCGGCCCTGTTTTGGATGTGGTGCCCTACGTCTTGTCTGATGGAGTCACGATCAACCTCACCTTGATTCCATCAGTGACCGAGTTTGCCGGCTACGGTACGCCGCCGCTGATTCCCGGTATTAATGTTGCCAACGTCGTGGAAGTTCCCACCATTCTGCCGAACTTTATCGTGCGTCAGGTCGTTACCACGGTGAACATTTGGGACAACCAAACCATCGTCCTGGGCGGATTGATTTCTTCCACCGTTCAAAGCACATCGGACAAGATACCGATGCTCGGTGACCTGCCGATGGTGGGGCGGCTCTTTCAAAGCCAGTCAAAAACCTCCATGAAAAAAAACCTGATGATTTTTGTAACGGCCACCATTGTTGATCCGGCCGGCAACCGGGTGCATTCGGACGACGAATTGCCATTTGCACAGAGTTCCATTCCGCCGCAACAGCCGGGGGTGGAGGCGCAGCCTGCCAACGCCGGAGTAGCGCCTCTGCGATGAAAAGGCCGGATGCGGAACTGACATTGTTCGGTGAACCAGTGGTTGAAACTTGAGGGCAGGGCGTTGGTGCCCGGTAAATTTGTGGATCGATTGCTGATTGTTGACGGCCACGCTTACGCCTATCGCGCGTTTCACGCGATTAGCGATTTACGCTCGCCGGCGGGTCAGCCGACGAATGCCATTTACGGTTTTGTCAAAATGCTAGGAAAAATGCGGGTGGCCATTGAGCCAACGCATTTGATTGTGGTTTGGGATGGTGGTCTGAGTGCCGAACGCACCGCCGTGTTGCCGGAATACAAGGCCCAGCGGCCGCCCATGCCGGATGATTTAAGGCCGCAGTTAGATGAAATGGCCGGGTATTTGAAAGCGGCGGGGGTCGCCTCGTTTTGCCGCGCAGGTGTGGAAGCGGACGATTATATCGCGTGTCTGGCGCGGCATGCGTCGGGTGCTGGCATGGCTGTGGTCATTGCCAGTTCCGACAAGGATTTTATGCAGTTGGTGTCGGCGCGGGTCGGACTGTTGAACCCCGGCGACAAGAGCGGGATGGTTTGGACGGATGAACAGGTGCGCGCCAAAGCTGGAGTGGAGCCGTCGCAAATTGTGGACTGGCTGAGTTTGACCGGTGACAGTGTGGACAATATCCCGGGCGTGCCCGGCGTGGGGCCGAAGACCGCCGCTGAATGGCTGAAACAATTCGGCTCGGTTGCCGCGTTGTTTGAGCGGCTGGATGAAGTGAAGTCGGAAAAGTTGCGCACCGCGTTGCGCGCTGCGGCGGCTGCGGTGCGGCGAAATCGCGAATTGGTTCGGTTGCGGGACGATTTGGCTTGTGATTTTTCGCCTGCTGCGCTGGCGGGAAAACCAGCGGATTCGGGCAGGCTGCGCGAGTTGTATGGGCGATGGGGTTTCAAGGGAATGCTCGCGGCGCTGGAAGAAACGGCGCGCGAACGGCAGGCGGTTTTGATTTAAATTTGGAAAATGAATTTGGAACATTGGATTAAAAATTGGTTTGCGAACCAACAGGCGCGGCGGCTGTTTTTTCAGCGGCGGCGCACTCGTTGGGGTGAAGTTTTTTTTGGACAAACTGCCCGGTTGTGCTTAAATTTCAGGAAATCATTTATGTTGTTGTTTTTCGCCCGCAGGGCTGCTGTTTGCTTTTGCTGGGGTTTGGCCGTTGGAATTCCCGCCGTCGTTTCTGCCCAGACCAATTATTACACGACGAATGGGACGGAATACGCGATTATCGGCTCGTTGCCGGGCGATCAGGTTTTTCCCGATATGGCGTTGAACTCCAGCGGCGGCTTTGTCGTCTGGCAGGACAACATCACCGATGGCAGTGGCTGGGGCATCAGCGCGATGCGGCTGACGCCGAGCTTGAATGGGGATCCTACCTGGTATCGGAGAGTGAATGTCCAGGGAATGAACGACCAGGAAAACCCGCGCGTGGCGTTGTTGAAAAACGGTGGCGCGGTCTTCGCCTGGCAGGGCGGTCAAAAAGGGATGCAGCAGGTTTTCGCGCGGTTTCTTACCCCTACCAACACCTGGCTGACGACCAACGACGTGCTGGTGGGTGCGCCATTAACCACAAACGTGTTCTTAAGCCATAGTTACGTTACCAACATCATTACAACCATTAAAACAAACACGGTGGGCGGCAGGAAATCCTATACTACCAACAGCACCACGAAAGTTACCGCAGCCGTGGCCACGAATTTGACTCTGAGAGGCAATTTGCAAATCAATCCCGCCGTGACCACGCTGGCCAACAGCAACGTTGTCGTCGTTTGGTCCGCTTTCGATCAGGCCGGCTCCAACAGTCTTCAAGACGTCTATGGCCAGATTTTTTCGCAGACCGGCCAGAAAATCGGCACCAACTTCCTGATCAATCAATACATTCCCTATAACCAGCGTACGCCGGCCCTCGCCGCCTTGAAAAACGGTGGCTTTGTCGTTGCCTGGGTGTCTGAGCAGGAAAGGGTGGTTGCGCCAATCTATACAACGGCTTCGTCCGATATCACGGCGGCGGTTAACGGCAGCGTTGACATCTATGCCCGGCTTTACGGCAGTAACGGCGTGGCGACGGGCAAGGAGTTCCTGGTGGACACGGATAATACCAACAATCCGTGCGCCAATCCAATCGTGGCTGCGGCTGCGGACGGCAGTTTTATGATTGCCTGGGGAGAGCGCGACATGGCGAACCCGAACAACAGTTGGGATATTTACGCGCGGTCATTTACCAATGCCAGCGGTGGGACGGTGGTGCGGGTGAATTCGACTCTTTACGGCGATCAATACGCGCCACGCATCAGCGCGATTGGTGGGGATTATATGATTGTCTGGACGAGCTTGGGCCAGGACGGTTCATTAGAAGGCGTGTTTGGGCAGTTTGTGCATAAAGATGGTTCGTTCGTAGGCGGGGAGTTTCAGGTGAACACCACCACCGTCAGTTCCCAAATGCAACCCGTTGTGGCGTCGGATGGATCGCAGCAATTTCTTGCGATCTGGACCAGTTTCACCGGCAACCCCTACAGTTTTGATTTGTATGCCCAGCGCTACATCAATGTCAACGGGACAGGGACCTGCAACGCAATGGGCGCGCCGTTTGTCTGGGCGCCTTTCACAATCGTCAGCAACAAATATCAGCCGCAGTTGCAGGTCTCCTGGCCGCCGTTGCTCGGAATTTCCGTTTCCAACTACGAAGTATATGTGAATGACGTGTGGGTGACGAACGTGCCTGCGACCAGCAATATGTGGACGATGACGGCGGTGAACGGGTTGACGGTCAGCAGTACAAATTGGTTCCAAGTGACCTACATGACAGTCGCCGGGTGTCAACCTGTAAACTTGTCGCCGGCTAGTAGCGGTGCGACTTGGAGTGGTTTGAACTGGTACGGCGTTCCTTACGAGTGGATGGCGTACTATTATGGTGGATATATTAATGGCACGTATCGTACGAATAATTGGCCGTCTTCGACTGTGCCGCCGCCGGGGGCACCGGGTTCCGCGCCAACCCTCCTGCAAATATTTTTGAGTGGCGGAGATCCGGGCGATTCCAGCACCTGGCTGCAAACGACGCTGACCAAAACTGCGCAGGGGCTGTTCCTCAGTTGGAACACTCAGCCGGGGCTGACGTATCAGGTGCAAATGACGACGAATTTCACCTCGTGGAGCGTTGTGCCCAACGGTTCAGCGCGGTACGCGGCTTCCACCAGCGATTCAATGAATGTCGGGGGTGTTCCGGCGGGTTATTACCGCGTCCTGCTCCTGCGCCAATAAAATGTGTATGCGGCAAATGATTAAATCTTTTTTGTGTTTGGCCTTGCTGGTATTCGGATTGCCCGGCGCGCGGGCTTTTTCACTGTTGGGGCCAGCCGCAGCATATCCGGGAGTGCCTGGGGGTTTTGGCGACGCGTGGGAGGACACGGAGGACGGCTTTAATCCGATTAACAACGGCGCTGCGCCCCCGTATTTGATAGATCCTCTTGCCGTCGGCCCCAAAAACTTGGGTGAGGAATATCGCCGCAACACGCCCGTCATGTATTATGCCTGCAATGCGAGCTTCCTCGATTATTTTGGCTCCAATGGCTTGGCGGCCGTGGATGGCGCCTACGCCATGCTGAACAGTGTCTTTACCAATAACCTCAATAATCCAGCCGTGCCCAATACCAATGGGGTGGACGGCTTCTCCGCTTCACTTGGGGAATTTCCCTTGCAAGCGGCGAGTTTGAATTATCAGGCATACGGCGCGGGTTTGCTGGATGTCAAATCTCAAATTCTGGCCCTGATGATGGAACAGTTGGGATTGGCTGATGCCGTTCGTTATACTTGGTCGGTTCACGACCGGTATCAGGCCGGTGGCGCCCCTTGTCCCTATAACATGGATTACACGGTGGTCATGAGGAATTTTGACATTACCGCCAGCCCCCTCAACCAGCTTCAATATTCGGCATACATCAACGGGGTGCTTTATAATTATCAGATTAAGGAACTGTGTGATGCCTTTCCGTCTCCACCCACGACGGATGCGTATGAAGTTTCGACGGATCCCTTGGCGCCTTTCGATGTTGCGCCGGTGGCGTCAGGCCAGTTTGGGTTCGGTGTGGATGAATTGTATTATGGTTACTATTACACGGGGTTGACGCGGGACGACGTGGCCGGGCTTCGCTATCTTTTGAGTTCCACCAATGTCCTTACTGAATCACCGGCGCCGGGAAGCGTCCTGCTCAGTTCCACCGGCGGCGGCGCCAGCGGTTTGGGCCAGCCTTATACGCTCTATACCTCCAACTATACTGCCTTTGTCACGGCCGCGCTAACCAATGATCCGGCCACCTTGTCCAATTTGTTTCCGGGGTTGATCATAATGAGTTCCTCGAATTACCCGGTTGTCGTTCACACGCCCAACATCGTTGCCTACTACACCAACAACCTAGCTTTGGGCAATCCGGCGGTGCTGGTTCTCGTGACCAATGGCTATACCGACTCCGTGGTGCTCCATTACGTGTACACTTTTGCCAACCTATTCGTCACCAACAGCTTCCTCGGCAAATACTACCATACCAATACCAGCGCCAAGTTGGTGACGGTCCAGGTGACGCAAAGCGGGGTATTGGGCAACGGGTTGGTGACCAATACCACGATCAAGAACATCATCCTGACAAATGTGCCGTCGGGGGATTTTTATATTCTGACCAATCTCTGCGGCATCACCAATCTTTACCAGTTGCCCTATACCAACGTGGTGGTGACGACCAACGTAATTGTGACGTCCAGCAATTTGTCGGGTTATCCTTATTCCCAAAGCATCATCATCTATTCCACCAACCACGCCTACTGGGTGGAACCAATCATTTGCGCCAGCAGTGGCGTTGTGGGGGTGAGCAACAACGTTCCGGCCTTGTATCAGGGCATAAAAAAAATCCAATTTGTGCGGGCGAACTATGATTCGCTCGTCGGCCAGTACTTCCAGCCCATCACCAACATCTATACGATGGTCATGGTGACCAACTTCCAGGCGGTCAATCAGACTTTTCAGCGCGTGGTGACCACCCCGGATTTTCTTTTTAATGCTGTGGATGGGTCTCCCGGACCCACCTCGGGCAGCGCAATTATCGGAGATCCCTATGGCCGGAACATCAATTTCAACATGGCTAATATTCCCTCCGGATTGGCCGGGCCGGGGACCATCACTCCCTCTACCACCATCACTTTCAATAAAGTCGGCCCCGTGTATGAGAATGAATCGCTCTATTTTCTAAATGGGCCCAGTAGTGCTGTCGGCCGATCCTATATTTTGGCGTCGTTTGATGGCACGACCAATGATCCGGTCGTTTATCCTGATGGCGCCAGCATTCAAAATCTGGAAAATCAAATCACATCCCAGATTTCCGCCACGACCACGGTTTTACCCGCCGGCACCAATGGCATCAGTTACTCGGCCACAATCTCGGTCACCGGCGGCTGGCCGCCTTACACCTGGTCGGTGGCGACGGGATCGCAATTGCCGCAGGGTTTAAATTTGGACCAATCCAGCGGCACCATTTCCGGGATACCCGCCAATAATCCATCCGGCATACAGGATTTTACCATTCAACTGAATGACTCGGCGTCGCGAACGGTGCTGTTGAATTACTTTATCACCTTCTAATGATCGTCTTATGAACGCAGCTTTTATCAAATCAACCGGACGATTTTTAGGGAAATTGTCGCTTTGGTCGGGCTTGTTCCTGTGCCCATTGGCGGTGATGGGACAAATCCTGACGACCTACATCAGCCCGGCAACGGTGAGTGGCAACCCGCCCCAGGTTAACGCGACCAATTTTTACAACGCCGGCACGTGGAACATTGGCACTCTGTCTCCGTATGAGACCTGCTACACGCTTAACTACACCAACCTGGGTTCGATGACGGGCGAGGTCGGCTGGGAGTTCGATTGGGGGGCGGCGGTTGTGGGGCCGCGCAGTTGGTCGGCCAATTTCATAAACAAATCCGGCGGCACGATCACGGCGGTGGATTACGGGCTGCCCAATCCATTAACGGCGCCAAATAATACCCTGATGAGCTTTTTATGGGTGTCAGCCACCAACATTAATAATAAAGGCACACTGACCGCCGGGGCTAATGGCGAAATCGTTTTGACCGGGTCTAGTGTCAATCTTTCCCGCAGCCAACTGGCCATCGCAAACATCGTCCCGGCTGGCAGCGTCAACGGGGTGAATACCAATTATTTCAGTCCGGATCTTTACATTCCTGACCAGTATTGGGGAACGAACAATAATTTGTATCCGGGAACAATTTGGGATGGAACAAATGAGCTTGGTGGGACGTTTTATAATGTTGGTGAGCCATGCGGGAATACCGCAAACATTACTTTCCCGGCATTCGTTCCCACCTTGGTTAATTCGGTCAGTAACAACTCGGGGTTGCTAATGCTCACGGTTACCAACTATATGCAAGTTGGCCCCGCCAATTTCATCCTAATGACTCCGCCGCAGGTGGTACCTTTGGCCACGAACCAGTACCGTCAGGCTGTTTTTGTGCGCTTCGGCAACGCAATCAGCGGGCAGATCCGGTTCGTGCCCAGTAACAACCCCACGAATCTCTTCGAAACCGTTGCCGTGCAGTTGTCATCCGCAATCCCGGATGTGATTACCGGGAATTTGCAGAACAACAGCATTTACGTGGTGGATACTTTGGCGGCCAACCCCTTTTTGGACCTGCTCATCAATTATAACCCTGACAATGCCGCTGGTTGCAGTGGCAATACTCTCCGCCCGACCAACTACACTGTGGCGCGGACGGACCCGGGTGCGTTTGGCTTGGGTAGCACCAATGTCGTAGTCCCTCCCGCCAATTTCTTTTTCGACGCTTACGAGCAGTTGACTGATGGCTATGGCAGCTTTCTTGAGTTCACCAATGTCAATATCACGGGCGGCTGGCAGACCATTTATTCCGCCAAAATTGATAATCAGTCCGCGGAAGTGCAGAGCGGTGTTTCCGTCACCAATTTGGCGGGCCGGATCCGGATTCAGTCCGATAATTTGGACCTGACCCAGACCAAGGTGAGCGCCTCCGGGCAGATGGTAATTCAGACCACCAACCTGATCGGTGCCGTCAACTCAGCCTTGGATTGCCAGAATTTTAGTTTTAACCTGGCGACCACCAACGGCAGTTTGAACTTCACGAATCTTGCGGTTCCCCTGGTTGGCCGGTTTCATGGGTCAATTGACATGTGGACCGGTCTTTGGACCAATTATGCCATGGTCGTCTCTACCAATTACACGCTCACCACCAATTCCGATGGATCATCCAGCCTGACGAATGCGTTTTTGACGAATGTGCTCACCATTAATTTATCCGTTTTGGTGGTGGATGCCAGCAAGTTGACCAATACCGTGCCGGTCGTGGTTCAGAATTTGGCGCTCCACAGCCCCAATATCATCGTCAGCGATTCGGTGACGGTTTCGAATTCATTGCTCCTGGACGGCCAGAGCGCTACTTTGCTGGGGAATGTCACTCTTTACGGGGAGCTGCAGGATTGGACCTATGCCTTGGCGCCCACTCTCCTTTACTTCACCAATAATGGCATCCTGACCATACCCGGTGATGCGCATTTTGGGGATGACAGGCCGATCAGTTATCTGGCGTTTGTCAATACCGGATCCATTCTTGCCGCCGGCCAGGCGATTGACAGTTATTACTTTGAAAATGACGGGATTCTGAGTGCCTCTGAGGGTTTTGTCGTGACGGCCTCGACCGGCAAATTCCAAAATGGCCAGATTGACGCGGGAACCGCCATTCAATTCTTCGCCAATAATTTAACATTTAATCAAAGTTCGCTTCAGGTCTCCAGCGGCGAACTGGACTTTACGGTGACCAATATGCTGGCCGATGCCGGCGCCGGTTCGGGCAATTTATTCACGTGCTATGACGGGCTCAATTTGTGGATCAAACCGCGGACCGGAGATTTGCTCGGCACCACCATCACCAACATTGCGTCCCGTGACAATGAACAAATTGACAATGCCTGGGCCGGGCAGGACCGCGGGGCAAACACGGCCGGTTTCAACAACAACGTCGCGATTGGCACGCTGGCGCTCTCGGCCCAAAATCCAAATCTGAATAATCGTCTGTATGAGCCGCTCTTCCACTTCTACGGCACCAGTGTGACCGGGACCAACGGCATGTATGTTCATACCCTCGACCTGTCCCAGCTCACCGCCAATTCCGCGGACGTCACGAACATGATCAAGATTGATCCCAATCTGAAGATTTATTTTTCCCAGGTCCTTCTGGGCTTCACCCTGCCGCCCGGTACGTCGCCGGAGGCTTTCCTGCAGCAACAGTTTCAATCACTGGGGGAGGGCTATTTTGTTTACCTGCCCGGCACCAACTCACCGGCTTCCATCACGATTAACCTACAGACCAACCTCAGCCCCATCAGTCCGTTGATTTACGGTGTGGCATTTGCAACGTCGAATCAACTGGCGGATTTGAATTTCACCCTCAACCGTTGCGGGGGCGAACTCGAGACGCGCTACAACTGGCAGATCAACGCGCATAATCACGGGTCCGACTGGTATTTTGAGAGCATCCAGGATTACCCTGCGAATTCCGGTGCGTACGCGGATGACAAGATCGCCAACAGCAAGTATGGCGGAGCCCAGGCGATGATGACGATTCCCATGATCGGCTGGATGCCCAAGCTGGGACCGGGTGGCAGCAAACTCTGGAGTTATTCCATTACCAATTACGGCTTGCAAACCGACAACGATTCGCATAACTACCCGTATAATGTTCTGGATGCCGGCAACGGCATCAGCACCACCAACGACACCCCCATTACTTGGAACCATCCCACTGACGCCAATTTCCTCACCAACGCGCTCTTCCAGCAGGGCTTTGTGAAGCACCTCACCAATAGCTGGGGGACGTCCACCAATCATTTTTACTGCATGGATAACGAGTACAGCCTCTGGTACTCGATACACCGGGATGTCCATCCAGTAGGGCCAACGATGGCGGAAATCCGGACCAATCTGTTCGCCTACGCCAGCATGGTAAAATCCAACGATCCCAATGCGTTGATTTGCGGGCCGGAGGAATGGGGCTGGCTCGGTTACTTGTACAGCGGTTTTGATCAACAGTGGGCCAGCTCAAATAATTATATTTATCCTCCAGCGGATTATCCTGACCGCAACGCCAATGGCGGCATGGATTATATTCCGTACCTGCTTAAACAATTAAATAATTACTCCGTGACGAACAGCACCCACAGGCGATTGCTGGATTACGTCACCGTTCACTGTTATCCGCAGGAAGGCAGCGTCTCGAGCCAAAGCGCCACTGACCCGGCCACCGAATTGCTGCGCAACCAAACCACACGCGTGTTCTGGGACACCAATTACGTGGATCCCAGTTGGATTAATAATGCCATCGCGCTCATTCCCCGGATGAAGAGCTGGGTCACCAATTATTATCCGTACACGAAAATTGGCATCACCGAATACAATTGGGGCGCTGAACCGTATATTAACGGAGCGATCGCCCAGGCGGACATCCTTGGTATTTTTGGCCGGGAAGGACTTGATCTGGCCACCCGCTGGACAACGCCGGCTACGAACACGCCCACCTATCTGGCCATGAAGATGTTCCGCAATTACGATGGTAACAAATCCACTTTCGGCGATACGAATATTCTTGTGGCTTTGACTAACAACCCTGACGTCCTGTCCGTCTTTGGCGCCGTGCGGACCAGCGATGGTGCGATTACCCTCATGGTCATCAACAAGGACCTCGACAGTGTAGCGCCCATCGCCGTCAACGTCCCCGACACCTTCAATGCCGCGGGTACCGTCCAGCGTTGGCAGCTAACCGACGCCAACGTCATAACCAATCTGACGGACATCCCCCTCTTGAGCGGAGTTGTCAGTGATATTGTTCCGCCCCGGAGCGTCACTCTTTATGTCGTGCCCAACGCCAGCCATTTCGTTTTACAGGTCGGTTCCTTGCAAGTGACCCTCACCCCGGCAAATGCAGTCAGCGCCGGAGCGCAATGGCAGGTTGACGGTGGTACGTGGCAAAACAGCGGGGCGATCGTGCCAAATCTGTCGGTCGGAACTCACATTCTCGCCTTCAGCTCGGCAAACGGTTGGTTCTCGCCCGCCAGCGAGTCGGTGTTGATTCCCACGAATCAGGTCAACGCCGTCAGCGCAAGCTATTCACCGGCCGGGTCTTTGCAGGTGGTCATCAGCCCCGTGGGCGCGGTCAGTGCCGGCGCGATGTGGCAGGTGGATGACGGTACGTTGCAAAACAGCGGCTCGACGGTGTCCAATCTGTCGGTTGGCAATCATACGGTTACCTTCAGCGACCTCAGCGGCTGGATCACCCCGGCCAGCCAGTCCGTTGCCGTTGTTTCCAATCAGACAACCACCACGACCGGAACCTACGTGCAAACCGGTTCGCTGCAGGTGATGATCAACCCGCCGGGCGCGGTAACGCGTGGCGCGATGTGGCAGGTGGACGGCGGCGCATTCCAAAGCAGTGGCGCGATTGTTTCCGATCTGTCGGCAGGCAGTCATACGGTGGCCTTTAACGCCATCAGCGGCTGGGCAACGCCGGCCAGTCAGTCCGTGTCCGTCACCGCCGGTTTCACCAATCTGGCCGCCGGTTTCTATCTGTCAACCATTGACACGGTCAAACCCACCGTCGCCATCACCGCACCCAGCGCCAATCAATCGGTCAGCAATACGCAGTTCATGGTGACAGGCACGGCCACGGATAATGTGGCGGTGGCCAGCGTGTTTTATATGTTGAACAGCGCGCCGTGGACCAATGCGACAACGGCCAACAAATGGACGAACTGGAGCGCTGCTATAACGCTGATACCGGGAACAAACACGATTGCGGCATACGCGCTGGACACCGGCGGCAACGTTTCGACGACCAGCAAGGTGAGCTTTGTTTGTGTGTTGAGCGCGCCCCTCAGCGTTGGTACCAACGGATTGGGCAGTTTGAGTACGAACTACAACGGCGTGCTCCTTCAAATTGGGAAGAGCTTTTCGATCACGGCGACCGCCGCGAAGGGTTTTGTGTTCACCAACTGGACGGGGGGAACCAATCTGCCTCTGAGCATCATCACCAATAAGGCGACCATCCAGTTCCTGATGCAGTCCAATTTGATGTTGCTGGCCAATTTCGCGGATGTGACCAGGCCGACCAACACCATCACCACGCCGATTTCCGGCCAGCACATGACCAACGCGCTGGCGTTGGTGACTGGCAAGGCCAGCGATAACTGGAAAGTCACCAGCGTTAGTTATCAATTAAACAACGGGCCTTGGAGCCAGCCCGCCACCACCAATGGGTGGACCAACTGGACGACCACGGTCCAACTGATTGCCGGTACCAATACCATCAAGGCCTATGCGCTGGACTTGGGCGGTAATTTTTCAATCACCAACAGCGTGAGTTTCGTGTCCAGCAACGCGTTCAAGCTGCAACTTAATTTTGCCACCCAGCAGCCGCTGGCCTCCAACGGCCTGAATTTCAGCCTGCTCATTTCGTCCAATCTCAACGGTCACATTCAGGCTTCGACGGACCTGTTGAGTTGGTTAACGCTGACTAATTTCGTTGGTACCAATACAATGCTCAAATTCCATGATTCAACGGCGACGAATTTCAACCACCGGTTCTACCGGGCGGTGATACCGTGAGTTGGTTCCCGCTTTAACGGGTAGCCGGTGAAGGTGGCGTTGCGGGGGGGGCGGCTTTACTTGGGCCTTGCTTCGGGTGAAGGCTCAAGGCGTTTTTCGTCGCCGGCATCGGGTGATGCAAATCTCCGAGGTGATCAAGCCGGTTGGTGGCGGGGTGTAAATTCTCGTCGCCAAAAAAATATCCGCCGTTATCATTGGAATGATGAAGCTCCTCGGTCTGACTGGCGGCGTGGGCATGGGCAAGTCCACTGTGGCCGGGTTTTTCCGGGTCCGTGGCGCGCAGGTGGTGGATGCCGACGAACTGGCGCGGCAGCTCGTTCAACCCGGCCAGTCCGCCCTCGCCGAAATTCAGGCTGAATTCGGCACGAAAGTCATCGCCCCTGACGGCCGCCTTCGCCGGGAGGAACTGGCGCGAATCGTTTTTGCCGATGCCGCCGCCCGGGAAAAACTCGAAGCCATTCTCCATCCGCGCATCCGCGAACTCTGGCTCGCCCGGATTGAAAACTGGCGCAAGGAAAACCGCGCGCTCGCCGTGGTGGTGATTCCTTTGCTTTTCGAGACCCGGGACAAATCCCATTTTGACAAAATCATTTGCGTTGCTTGTTCCGCCCCGGCCCAGCGCGAACGATTGCTCGCGCGGGGGTGGACGCCGGAGCAAATCCGGCAGCGCATTGCCGCGCAATGGCCCGTGGAACAAAAAATCTTCCGCGCCGATTTCGTGGTCTGGACCGATGGTGCGCTGGACGGCCAGGTGCGGCAGCTCGAAAGAATTTTTGTAAAGCTTTGACGTTTTGTTCAAGGACTTGGGTGCAAAAGAAATTTTGCCTTTTCGGTTGGCCATGCTTAAATTAGCTTATTAAATTTAACAATATGACAATCGTGTGAAAGTAAGCTTTACGGCTTGGACGTCGAGCCGGAAGTCGCTTCCAGCGAAGATCATAAACAGGAAAATTAGCACGAAAAAAACTCATAACTTGTTGGTTGCTGGCTTGTGCGCCGCAGGTTTGTTCACTGGCCCGTCGAGTATGGCGCAGTCGGAAATCATTGCTTTCTCTCCCACCTTGTCGTTAAACGGAGCGGGGGTGGGCAACGACGGGTTTTTCTTCACGCCGGCCACCGCCATCTTGGTGACAGAACTCGGCTACGTTGACTGCGGATTCAGCGTTGGGCATGACGTCGGCCTGTATGACGTCTCAACTTCAACTCTGCTTGCCAGCACGACGGTCACCGGCTCCTCGACCCTGGACAGCGGTTTCTATTACAACCTGATTGTGCCGGTTGCCTTGACGGCAGGTGATGAGTATGCCGTTGTCGGCACCCAGGTCGAGGCTGACAACAACTGGACGGCTGATTCTCTGGTGGTCGCCCCCGACATTATGTTTGACGGCTATGAATACGACAAAAACACCACCCTGGATTTGCCGGCCATTCCGTATGACACGCCCTACTTCGGCCCCAATTTTCAGTATAGAGTTGTCTCCGTCCCTGAACCTACGACAACGGCGCTTATGATCGCGGGCGCGTTGCTGCTGCCATTTAAGATTGGCGTCCTGCGGAGGCCACGCTGGAACCGCCCGGCGTAAAAATGGTAGGGCCGTGCCCGCTCGTGATTTAGCGGAGTTGTCGCGTGCCGCCCTAACTTCCATCAGAACGAGCGGAGCGATGTTCTCACATGCGTACCCATGAGTTCGCCAGCCAGCATTGCTGCGCTCGCTGACGATGACATTGGTGCGAACTGGCAGGTTTGCCCCACCATCGTTGGTGGGAGTGTCAAGATGTGCCAGCCGGGATGGTTTATGAATATCGTGCCTTGACGAACGAGCTCTGCTACCCTTTGCCGTCATGTTACTGACCAAAGATGAATTGCACAGCCTGGTTGAACTGATCCATCAGTCGCCGCACTCGCTGCTGGGCATGCAGCCGCTGGGCGGCGGCGCGGGACTGGTCGTTCGCGTGTTCCTGCCCGACGCCGCCAAAGTCGAAGTCCAGCCGGTCCACGAGAAAGGCAAACCCAGGTTCACGCTCAAGCGCATTCACGAATCCGGCCTTTTTGAAGGCACTACGAAAGCGGCCAAAGATGTCTATGCCTACGACCTGGTCATCACCAATCATCAGGGCCAGACCCGCCGCACGCGCGACGCGTATTCATTTTTGCCGACGCTGGGCGAATCGGATTTGTATTTGTTCGGCAAGGGCGACGAACGCCGCATTTACGAAAAACTCGGCGCACAATTACGCGTGATTGATGGTGTGCCCGGCACGAGCTTCGCCGTCTGGGCTCCCAATGCCCAGCGCGTCAGCGTCGTCGGCGATTTCAATCAGTGGGACGGACGGTTTCATTCCATGCGTTTGCTTGGCGCGTCCGGCGTCTGGGAAATATTTATTCCCGGCGTCGGTATTGGCGCGCATTACAAATTTGAAATTCGCGACGCGCATGGGAAGATCAAGTTGAATACCGACCCCTGCGGGTTTTTCTTCGAGATCGCTCCGAAAAACGCCGCCATCGTCTGGGACACGCGCCAATTCAAATGGAACGACGGGGCTTGGCTGAAGCGGCGCCGCGAATGCGATGCACTGCGCTCACCGATGAGCATTTATGAGGTCCACGTTGGTTCCTGGCGGAAAAAAACGGCGAACGAATCGTGGAGCTACCGTGAACTGGCTGAACCACTCGTGCTTTACGTCAAGCGCATGGGATTCACCCACGTCGAATTTATGCCGGTGGCCGAGCATGCGTTTTATCCGTCGTGGGGTTATCAGGTGACCGGGTTCTACGCGCCCACCAGCCGCTTCGGCACGCCGGAGGATTTTCAATTTCTCGTCAACGCGCTGCACGAGGCGGGCATCGGTGTGATTATAGACTGGGTGCCCGCGCATTTTCCGCGCGATGAATGGGCGCTGGCGAAATTCGACGGCACCGCGCTTTACGAGCACGAGGATCCGCGCAAGGGCGCGCATCAGGATTGGGGCACGCTTATTTTCAATTTTGGCCGGAACGAGGTGAACAACTTTCTCGTTGCCAACGCACTGTTCTGGCTCGACCGTTTTCACATTGACGGTCTGCGCGTGGACGCCGTGGCTTCGATGCTCTACCTCGACTATTCACGCAAGGCGGGCGAATGGATTCCGAACCAGTACGGCGGGCGGGAAAATCTGGAGGCCATTGAATTTTTGAGGAAGTTCAACCACACCGCGCACACGGAGTTTCCCGGCATCGTCACCATTGCCGAGGAATCCACCGCCTGGCCGCAGGTGACGCGGCCGCCGCATCTCGGCGGGCTGGGCTTTTCCTTCAAGTGGAACATGGGCTGGATGCACGACACGCTCGATTACTTCAAGCGCGATTCCATTTACCGGAAATACCACCAGAACAACCTTACGTTCGCGACGCTCTATCAACACAGTGAAAATTTCATCCTGCCGCTATCGCACGACGAGGTGGTTCACGGCAAGGCGTCGCTGATCGGGAGGATGCCCGGCGATGACTGGCAGAAATTTGCCAATTTGCGTACGCTGCTGGCGTATCAATGGTTGTTCCCCGGCAAGAAACTGTTGTTCATGGGCGGCGAAATCGGCCAGCGTGCCGAGTGGAACGAAAACGGCCAGCTTGACTGGTGGCTGCTCGAAGCGGGACCGTTTCATTGCGGCCTGCAAAAGTTTGTCGAGGATTTGAACAAACTTTACGCCGCCACACCCGCGCTCTGGCAAAGCGATTACAACCCGGGCGGTTTTGGCTGGATTGACTGCGCCGACCGCGAGAACAGTGTGCTGTCATTTCTCCGCCAGACTGCCGATGGTGTGAACCAACTGGCCGTCATCCTGAATCTCACGCCGGTGCCGCGCCTAAAATATCGCGTCGGACTTCCGCGCGCGGGCCAGTGGCGCGAAGCGTTGAACAGCGACGCCGGCATCTACGCCGGCAGCAATCAGGGCAATCTCGGCGGCGTCACCGCCGAAAATGTTGCCTGTCACAACCAGCAACATTCCGCTGAATTTTGTCTGCCGCCCCTGAGTGCCATTGTGTTCCAGCCCGCATGAAACTGATTTCCTGGAATGTCAACGGCCTGCGCGCCGTGTTGAAGAAAAATTTCCTCGATTACCTCGACGCCGAGAAGCCTGATGTGCTTTGCCTTCAGGAAACCAAATGCAGCCCCGACGATGTCGAACAGCTCTGGCCGGCAACCTATGCGACATTCTGGAATTCCGCGCAGAAAAAGGGCTATTCCGGCACCGCCATTTTTACCAAAACACGCCCGTTGAAGGTTACGCAGCACATCGGCACAACTGAACACGACCAGGAAGGCCGCGTGCTCACCGCCGAGTTTACCGATTATTTTCTCGTCAATGTTTACGTACCCAACTCCAAACGTGAACTGACGCGGCTCGCGTACCGCCAGCAATGGGACCGGGATTTCCTTGGTTACCTCAAAAAGCTGGAAAAGATAAAGCCCGTGATATTTTGCGGCGACCTCAATGTGGCGCACGCCGAAATTGACCTCGCCAACCCGAAGGCGAACATTGGCAATCACGGTTTTACCATCGAGGAACGCAACGGCTTCACCGCGTTTGTGAACGCCGGTTTCCTTGACTCCTTCCGTGAATTTGAAAAGGGCGGGGGACATTACACTTGGTGGAGTCCGATGTCCGGAGCGCGTTCTAGGAACGTCGGCTGGCGCATTGATTATTTTCTCATTTCAAAATCCCTGCGCCCGCGCCTCAAACGCGCCTTCATCCGGCCGGACGTGTTGGGCAGCGATCACTGTCCCGTCGGCATCGAGCTGGAATAGCCGGGGCGCAACGTTTCATCCTTTCTCCAAAGCGCCAGGGGGTTGGCGCAGTCCAAGACGCTTATTCCGGTTCCCATTTTCAGGCCAGGAACTCCCGGGTTGCTTCCATTGCGTTGGAAGTATTTCTGAATACACGTTGCAAAACTCACTATCGGTATTAAATTGAAGTTTAAGGCTTCACCGCTTCACTGTTGATATGAAAATACTTCTCATCAGTCCGCGAACGCCCGACACGTTTTGGAGTTTCAAACATGCCGTGCGTTTCGTTTCCCGGAAAGCGTCCATGCCGCCGCTGGGATTGCTCACGGTGGCCGCGATGCTGCCGCCGGAGTGGCAGCTCAAGCTGGTGGACCTGAACGTGGAGCGGCTCACGGATGAAGATCTGCGCTGGTCGGATTATGTTTTGCTGGGTGCCATGATTGTGCAAAAGGATTCGGTGCGCGAAATTGTGGCGCGGTGCGCGGCCTTGGGCAAAACCGTCATTGCGGGCGGCCCGTTGTTTACCACCGGCCATGAAGCGTTCCCGGAAATCCGGCACTTCGTTCTGGGCGAGGCCGAGGAAGTGATGCCCCAAGTCGTGGAAGATCTGCGGAGCGGCCGGTTGCAGCCCGTTTATTGCTGCACCAACCGTCCGGACATCACTCAAACGCCGGCGCCGCGCTGGGACCTCATCAAATTTCGATATTACGTGACGATGGCCGTGCAATTCTCGCGCGGATGCCCGTTCGATTGCGAGTTTTGTGACATCATCGTGATGAACGGGCGCGTGCCCCGCACGAAAACACCGGCGCAATTGATTGCCGAGCTGGATGCGCTGACCCAGCGCGGGTGGAAAGACATGGTTTTTATCGTGGATGACAATTTCATTGGCAACAAACCACGAACCAAGACGCTGCTGCGCGCATTGATCGAGTGGCGGCGACGCACGCGGAGCCACATAGGATTTCTCACCGAGGCATCCATGAATCTCGCCGATGACCCGGAATTGTGCGCCTTGATGGTCGAGGCCGGGTTCAAGAAAGTCTTTGTCGGCATCGAAACTCCCTCGGTCGAGGCACTGGAGGAATGTCACAAGCAGCAGAACCGCAACCGCGACCTCGTGGCCGCCGTGCAAACGCTGCAGCGTGCCGGGTTGGAGGTCATGGGCGGATTCATTGTGGGCTTTGACAGCGACAAGAGCGACATCTTCAAGCGGCAGTTTGAATTCATCCAGCGCTCCGGCGTGGCGACGGCGATGGTGGGATTGCTCACCGCGCTCCCGCAGACGCGATTGTGGCAACGGTTGAAGCGCGAGGGGCGGCTGGAAACCGAAAGCTCCGGCAACAACTCCGATGCCACGCTGAACTTCAAACCCAAATTGAACCGCGAGTTTCTGCAATCCGGCTACCGCGAACTGGTGAAGAAGCTTTACGAGCCGCGGAACTACTACCAACGCATCCGGACGCTTCTCAAGAGCCATCGTCCGACCGGCCCGCGCCTGCGACTGTCCCGTGCCGACTTCATTGCGTTTCTGAAATCCTTCTGGGTGCTGGGCGTATGGCACCGGGGGCGGGTGGGGTATTGGCGGCTGTTTTGGGGCACGCTCATCCGGCGTCCGCGTCAGTTCCCGCACGCCATTGAACTCGCCATCCTCGGCTACCACTTCCGCCGCGTGGCCAACTCGTTACGGGCGCCTGTTGCACACAAACGGTGATGGGCGGCGGATTATTGCTGGTCAGAACTTTCTGATGGCCTTTCGCCCTCACGGCAAGCAAAAAACAAATTGGCAAATTCCATGCTTCATCCGTGTGTGAACCACGCCTTCTCTTGCTTCGGTGCGGCCGGCATGGCTTAATTCGTTTGAATTTAATGAGCAAACCAGCCAAATCGCAATGGAACTTCGGAGAACTGTTTCCAACGGAAACCGGACGGCAGGTGTTGTCAGTCAGCGAACTGACGGCGCAGGTCAAGCGGTTGCTGGAAAAATCGGTCGGTCAGGTCTGGGTCACGGGTGAAATCACCAACTTGCGCGCGCAATCTTCCGGCCACATGTACTTCACGCTCAAGGACGCCGCGGCGCAGTTGAGTTGCGTTTTGTTTAGCCGCGAAAAGGTTTCCCATCGCGAATTGCTGGCGGATGGTCGGAAGGTTTTATTGCAGGGCGACGTTACGGTTTATGAGGCGCGCGGGCAGTATCAACTCATCGTCCGTGCGGTGGAATTACAGGGTGTCGGCGCGCTGCAAATCGCTTTTGAGAAGCTCAAGCAGAAGCTCGTGACGGAAGGCCTGTTCACGCCGGAACGAAAACGGCTGCTGCCGAAATATCCGCAGCGCATCGGGCTCGTGACTTCACCGACCGGCGCGGCAATTCGCGACGTGCTGCACGTCGTGCAGCGACGCAATCCGGGCCTGGAAATCATTCTCGCGCCCTGCCGCGTGCAGGGCGAAGGCGCGGCGGAGGAAATCGCGGAGGCAATTCGATTGTTGAATGAATTTAATTCCCGTTGCAGCGGACGTGAGTCCGCTCCATCTGAAAGTCAGAGCCGACTGACGTTGGCTGCTACGATGGGATTGGATTTAATTCTTGTCACGCGCGGCGGCGGTTCGCTCGAAGACCTGTGGGCTTTCAACGAGGAAGTTGTGGCGCGGGCGATTTTTGAGTCGGTTGTTCCCGTCGTGTCCGCGGTCGGCCATGAGATTGATTTCACCATTAGCGATTTCGTGGCGGACGTGCGCGCGGCGACGCCGAGCGCGGCGGCGGAAATCATCACCGAAGGGTTTTTTGCCAGCCGGCAGCTTGTGGCGGATTTGATACAGCGCATGATTCGGGTGCACCCGCGCCGGCGCATGAACGAGCGGTTGCAACAGTTGGACGATTTGCAGGTTGGTTTGTTGCGCTGTGTGAGGCAGGGGACGAAGGGCCGGCAGGTGGCCTGGCAGAATCTGGCGATGCAACTGTTGCGTGTTCGTCCGGCGCAATTGTTGAGGCAGCGGCGCGAGTCGTTGGTGCTGCATCAGCGGCAATTGCGCGAGTCGGCGTGCGCTCGTTTGCGAGACGGGAGGAACCGTTTTGAGGCAACGGAAGCGCGGCTGCGTTTGCTGGGGCCGGAACAGGTATTGTCGCGCGGCTATTCCATCACGATGGACGCGGCGACCGGAAAAGTTTTGCGGGAGGCCAAAGAGGTGAAAGCGGGCCAGCATTTGAAGACGCGCTTGAAAGTGGGTGAGGTTTTGAGCAGGGTTGACAAGTGAAAACAGCCATGGCCACGGGACCGGTCCGGCAAATGTAAAAAACGGCTTGCAGTCTTTTGAAGAATTACTAGAGTGAGGGCTGTAAACCCCAAGACAAAGCGAAAAAATATGCAAAATGTAAAACGATTGGTGCAATGGTCATGCGTTTCTTTCATTTCGGCGGCGGTCGCCTTTCTGCTGGTCGGCTGCCAGTCGGACAGTGATCAATCTGGCGTTAAAATAACGGTCGCCAAGCCCGCGCCTGCCGTAACCTCGCCTGCGCCTGTTGTGGTCGCGCCCGTCGCACCGCTGGCTGCGCCTGCCTCGTTGGCTGTGGCTGTGCCTGCCGCGCCCTTGGCAATTCGCATTAAGGCCGGCGCCAGCGCCCCTTACACCGATGCCAGCGGCAACGTCTGGCTGGCTGACCAGGGTTTTGTGGATGGAGACGTCACTGAGCGGGGCAGCGACCTGGTAATCGCCAATACACATGACCAGGGCATCTATCGCTCCGAACGATACGGCATGAGTTCTTTTTCATACAAGCTTCCCAACGGCAAATACATTGTGAAACTTCATTTCGCCGAAACTTACGAGGACATCACCGGGGCGGGGCAGCGCGTTTTTACCTTTAACGTCGCGGGCCATGAGTTCAAGGATTTTGATGTTTGGGCAAAGGCCGGCGGTGCCAATCGCGCCTACGTCGAAACTGTCAATGTGGACATCACTGACGGCAAGTTGGACATTACTTTCACGACCAACATTCAAAGTCCTGAGATCAACGGGATTGAGATCATTCCGGCTTCCTGACCGGCTGGTTTTTCCGTGCATTCATGGGTTGCGGACCACCCGCGCCCGAATGTTTTTAGGAATTTGTGAATGCTGGATTCAGTTGCGCGCTTCATGAGTGCGGCGGTCTTGCTACGAATGACTCCAAGCTGGACGGATGTACTGGTTTTCTTTAGCATTTTCACATGTCAAAATCAGCCAAGGCCAGTGATGCGGCCAGGAACAGTCCGCCGTTTGAAGAGGCTTTGAAAAGGCTTGCGGGTGTTGTTGAGGCCATGGAGTCCGACGACCTGCCGCTGGAAACGCTTTTGTCCAAATATGAGGAAGGGACGAAGCTGGTAAAAATCTGCCAGGAAAAACTCACCGAGGCGGAGTTGAAGATTCAACAGTTGGAAAAGGGCGCGACGGGTGAAATGAAACTGAAGCCGCTGTCGCCGGATTTGTCCGAAGAATGATTTATGAGCAGTTATCTCGAGATGGTGGAGGGGCCGGCGCATGTGAAACAGCTCACGCTGGCGCAGCTTCAGGAACTGGCCGGGGAGATTCGTGGGGAATTAATCGCCGGACTGGCCAAAAGTGGCGGGCATCTCGGCCCGAACCTCGGGGTGGTGGAGTTAACCATCGCACTGCATCGCGTTTTCAACACGCCGAAGGACAAATTTGTCTGGGACGTGAGCCATCAGGTTTACGTTCATAAAATTCTTACGGATCGCAAGCGTCGCTTTCGCACCGTCCGGCAGACGGATGGACTGAACGGCTTCGCGTTGCGTACGGAAAGCCCGCATGATTGCTACGGCGCGGGTCACGCGGGCACGGCGCTTTCCGCCGCGCTCGGCATGGCGGCCGCGCGTGACAAAAATGGCACCGACGAAAACGTCGTCTGCATTTTTGGCGACGCGGCGCTGACGAACGGCATTTCGTTCGAGGCGCTCAACAACATTGGCCACACGACCAAGCGGTTCATCTGCATTCTCAATGACAACGAATGGAGCATTGCCAAAAACGTCGGCGCGATTTCCCATTACCTCAACAAGCTCATTACAAACCCGCGTTACAACAAGCTGTCGCGGGACTTTCAGAATTTTCTGCTCCGGTTCCCCAAGGGTGAGCTGGCATTGAAGCTCGCGCGCAAGGCGGAGGAAGGTTTCAAGGGCGCGATCACGGATGTCGGGTTGCGGCAAACCAGCAGCCTGCTGGAACCGGATGGGCGCGGCGGCTACGGCAGCCCGATTTTCTTCGAGGAAATGGGGTTGCGCTATCTTGGCCCGATTGATGGACACGATTTGCCGCTGCTCATCAGCACGATGGAATTCGCCAAGACGTGCGACCATCCCATCGTCATTCATGTTCTCACGCAAAAAGGCAAAGGCTTTGAGGCTGCGCTGAAATCTCCGGAAAAATTCCACGGCACCGGGCCTTATGACGTGAAGACTGGCGATTCGATGCCCGTCCTGGCTGGCACGCCGCCGAATTATCATGAAGTGATGGGGCAGGCGCTGGTGAAACTCTGCCAGAAAGACAATGCCATTGTCGGCATCACCGCCGCGATGCCCAGCGGCACCGGTTTGAAGCTTCTCGAAAAGGCCATGCCCGATCGTTATTACGACGTGGGCATTGCCGAGGAGCACGCCGTTATTTTTGCCGCGGGCATGGCCACGATGGGCTTTCATCCCGTGGTGGCGATTTATTCCACCTTCCTGCAACGTGCCTACGACTGCATTCATCATGATGTTTGTTTGCAGGATTTGCCGGTGGTTTTCTGCATGGATCGCGCCGGTCTCTCAGCGAACGACGGCCCGACGCATCACGGCCTGTTCGACATTTCCTATCTGCGCTGTTTGCCGAACGTCATTGCCATGGCGCCGAAGGACGAGGACGAACTAGTGGATATGATGTTCACCGCGACGCACCAAAATCATCCCGCGTTTATTCGCTACCCGCGCGGTGCGGCGGAAGGCGTGCCGATCAAGGACCAGCCCAAAATGCTCGAAATCGGCAAGGCGGAAATCATCCAGAACTTTTCCAGCAATGGCCGGCGCAAGGTGGCATTGTTTGGTCTCGGCCCGATGAACGCCATCGCCCGTCAGGCGGCGCTGCAACTCGCGGCGGAGGGTTTCGATGTGGCGGTCATCAATCCGCGTTTCACCAAGCCGCTGGATGAAAGCGTACATGAGTTTTTTGCGCAGGCGGCGGAAGTTATTGTGACGCTGGAAGACCACGCGCTCATGGGCGGCTACGGTTCGGCGGTGTTGGAACTGTTCAGCGAAAAAGCCATCACGACGCCCGTTGTGCGCATCGGCTGGCCCGACCAATTTATCGAACACGCCACAACCCAGGACGAACTTCGCCGCAAATACGGCCTGACCGTTGAGAACACCGTGGCCCGGGTAAAGGTGCAATTCAACGAAGCTCCGGTGTCGGGGAAGCTGATTGAGATGGCTTGATGCATTGCCGGTTTCGTCCGGGATATGGACCCCCCGGTTGGTGGCTTATTTGGGCAAGCTTTCCAGTTTCTTTAATTGCTCGCGTGCGTCCCGATAATTTGGGGCGAGCTGTGCCGCTTTCTTGAAATGCGCGATAGCCTCGTCATGTTGACCCAGCGCGGCCAGCGCCTGTCCGAGATGGAAATGGGCTTCTGCAAAATCCGGCTGATATTGCAATGCTTCGCGCAGCTGTGCCAAGGCCTCGTTCGGACGTCCCTGTTTCAAGAGGGCCAGACCCAGGATGTTGTGGGCTTGTGGATTGCGGGGTGACCGGCGCAGGACTTGTCCGCAATCCTCGATGGCTTCGTCAAGGCCGCCTTGTAAGACCAGGGCATGGGCCAGATTGCAGCGGGCATTCATATTGTCCGGATCATAATACAGGGCCTTCCGAAAGTGCTTGATGGCTTCGTCGAGCTTCCCATTCATGCCGAGCCCTACGCCAAGAAGGTTGTGGACGCCGGCGTAATTGGCGGCGGTTCGCGGTGCCAGCGTTTGCAGGCTGTTTGTGGCCGCATTGGCTGCTTCGATGCGGACCAGTGCAACGTCCAGGTTCTCAAGCGCATTTTTATAGTTGGGTCTGATCTCAAGGGCTTTGAGGTAATAAAACACCGCTTGGTCATTCTGTCCTTTATAATAAAGGGCCAGGCCGAGACTGTCGAAAGCGACAAAATTGTTTCTGGTGATGGCAATTGTGCGGCGGAAAAGCGATTCGCCATCCCGCCAATAATCCAGTTGCACACGCGTCCACGCCGCACAAGCTCCCAGAAATAGTAAAGTGGCGAGTGCAACAACTAAGCTGGGCAGTCGCCAACGCGTGACCCAGTCGGTGGCCGTCCACACTACGATCCAAAACACACCCAGCAAGGGGATATAGGTATAACGATCGGCCATGGATTGGAATCCCACCTGAACCAGGCCGATCACGGGAATCATCGTTCCCAGAAACCACAGCCATCCCACCAGAACATACGGCCGCTTCCGCGCCGTCAGCATTGACAGAACCGACAACCCCATCACTAGCGCGCCCGCCGTGAGCACCTGAAACCACGGCCACTGGCTAGTCAGTGGATAGGGAATGGCCAGGTCAACCGGCCAGATGGTTTTTTCCAGATAGCTGGCATAAGCAACCAAGGCATTCGAAATTCTCGCCCCGGCCGGGAGATTCGCCAATGACATCATGGCCCGGGCTTGAAGTTGAACGAAAAAAGTGAGCGCCGATGCGATGGCGGCAAGCGTGAAAAACGGGATTTTTTCACAAATCAACCGGGTTAGCCCGGCACGGTGGGCGATAATATCTCTTGGTTCGATGCGTCGTAGCGGCCAATAGTCCAGCAGCAACAACACGAATGGCAGGGTTACCACCATGGGTTTGCACATCAAACCCAACGCAAAAAAAATCAGGGCCAGGAAATATTCATTTAACCAGTGTCTGGAACCGGCGATCACTTTCTGTGCGTATCGGGCATACCTCCAGATCGCCAGCAACCAAAATAGGGTGCTCAAAACATCCTTCCGCTCCGTAACCCAAGCCACGGATTCCACGTGCAGGGGATGCCATCCAAAAAGGCCGGCGAGGACGGCGCTTGGCCAGTGCGCTCCGGTGAGCCGCCGGAAAAGCAGGAAGACCAGGACGGTGTTTGCCGCGTGCAATAAAATGTTCGTCAGATGCAGCCCCGTCGCCGTGGGGCCCGACCACTCCATGTCCAGCATGTACGACAGCCAGGTCAGCGGAATCCAGTTGCCGTCCATCCCCGTGCCAAAGGCCCACCGGACATTCTCCCAGGTTAATCCGCCCAGGACATGCGGGTTGGTGGAGATAAATTGAGGATCATCATAATTGACATAATCGAAGCCAACGGCCGGCCAGTAAACGATGGCCGTGATGATCGCCAGCAGGGCACCAGTCCAGAAAGGCCGGGCCAGCAGGTGGGAAAGCCCGCTGGCGGACTGCTGGTGATACCCCGACATTTGCGCCAGTGGCGATGGTCGTTTTTTCATTCTTCAAAACTGCGAGCGATGTCAAAGCGTAGTGGAAACCCACCGGGCGCAAAAAGAATAATCCGGGAACCATTGAAACCAATCTGATCTTGCCGTCAGGTGGGGATCGGAATTAATGCCTTCTGCGGAGGTTTATCACTCTTTCCTTGATTTTCCTCCGTTTGAACTTAACTCTGAGGGCACGAAGGTTTGGAAAAATAAATCTAAAATTGCATCATGGCCTATAAAGACGTGACCCCGCCTGCGGGCGGAAAAATTACCATCCAGAACGGAAAGCTCACCGTTTCTGCAAACCCCATTCTTCCGTTCATTCGCGGCGACGGCACCGGGCCGGACATCTGGGCCGCGAGCGTGCGCGTGTTCGACGCGGCGGTGCAAAAGGCCTACGGCGGCAAACGGAAAATCTCCTGGTTCGAAGTGTTTGCCGGAGAAGCGGCCAAGAACAAATTTGACAACTGGCTGCCGGACGACACCGTCGAGGCGTTCAAGGAATATCTGGTTGGCATCAAGGGTCCGCTTACGACGCCTGTCGGCGGTGGCATCCGCTCGCTCAACGTCGCGCTGCGCCAGATGCTTGATCTCTACGTCTGCCTGCGCCCGGTGCAATGGTTTACCGGCGTCCCGTCGCCCGTGAAGCATCCGGAGAAGGTCAATATGGTCATCTTCCGCGAAAACACCGAGGACATTTACGCGGGGATTGATTTCGAAGCGGGCAAGGAAGCGGCGCTCAAGACGATCGAATTTCTCAAGGCTAACTTCCCGAAGGATTTCAAAAAAATCCGTTTTGGCATGGAAGCGCCGGAGCTGGTCGGCATCGGCATCAAGCCCGTGTCAAAGACCGGCACCCAGCGTTTGGTGCGTTCGGCCATCCAATATGCCATTGCGCAGAAAAAGAAATCGGTGACGATTGTCCACAAGGGCAACATCATGAAATACACCGAAGGCGCGTTCCGCGACTGGAGTTACGAGCTGGCGAAGACGGAATTTGGCGCGGTGGAGATGGATGGCGGCCCGTGGTGCAAAATTCCAGAGGGCAAACCCGGCGCCGGCCTCATCATCAAGGATGCCATCGCCGACATCACGCTCCAGCAGGTGCTCACGCGTCCGGCGGATTTCGACGTCATTGCCACGCTGAACCTGAACGGTGATTACTTGAGTGACGCGCTCGCCGCGCAGGTGGGCGGCATCGGCATCGCGCCCGGCGGCAACATCAATTACATCACTGGCCACGCCATTTTCGAGGCCACGCACGGCACCGCGCCGAAATATGCGAACAAGGACGTCGTAAATCCCGGCAGTGTTGTGTTGAGCGGCGAAATGATGTTCCGCTATCTGGGTTGGGCGGAAGCTGCCGACTTGATTTTGAAAGGTTTGAACGGCGCGATTGGCAGCAAGCGCGTCACCTACGACTTTGCGCGCCAGATGGAAGGTGCGACGGAGATCAAGTGCTCGCAGTTTGGTGATAATATCATCCAGCACATGTAAAGTAGGACAGGCATCTTGCCTGTCTCATTCTGAAAAATATCAAGGGGCAGGCTGGCAGCCTGCCCTACGCTTTTATGCATTGGATAGTTGCCAGCCTGGTATCAGCGTTGTTCCTCGGCGTGTATGAGCTTTGCACCAAGCACGCCGTGCAGAACAACGCCGTGGTGCCGGTGCTGTTTTTCAGCACCTTGACCGGGGCGGTAGTGTGGGTTGGTTTGTTGATGGTGCAGATGCTTCATCCGGGCACGTTGCCGGCGTCGTTGGTCACGGATCCGCTGACGCCGGTGCAGCATTTGCAACTGGTGCTCAAATCGGTCATCGTTGCGGCTTCGTGGGTATTTACCTATTTTGCGCTCAAACATCTGCCGCTGTCCCTCGGTTCGCCCATTCGTGCGACCAGCCCGCTGTGGACGCTGTTTGGCGCCATTTTGATTTTGGGCGAACGGCCGTCCTGGCTGGAAACGGTTGGTGTGCTGACGACCCTGGCGTCGTTCGTGGGGCTTTCGTTTGCCGGGCGGCTGGAAGGGGTGCATTTCCACCGAAACAAGTGGGTGGGTTATCTCATTGCCGGGACTCTGCTCGGCGCGGTGAGTTCGCTCTATGACAAATACCTGCTAGGCCGACTGCATTTCTCGGTGCCGACGGTGCAGGCGTGGTTCTCAATTTACCTGGTGGTCCTTTTTACGCCGTTCGCCATCGGCTGGAAGCGACGTTGGTGGCCGCGCCACGAATTCCACTGGCGCTGGAGCATCCCGTTGATTGCCTTTTCCCTGCTGGTGGCCGATTACATTTATTTCAGCGCATTGCGCGATCCCCATTCGCTCGTTGCGGTGGTGATGAGCCTGCGCCGTGGCAGCACACTGGTGGGTTTTGCCGGCGGACTGCTCCTGTTTGGTGAAAAAAACGGGCGTCAAAAAGTCCCCGCCGTGATCGGCATTCTCGTTGGCATTGTTCTTACGGTGGCGGGTTGATGGTCTAGATTTACCAGGAAAATTAAGCTGGTGATTTTTGGCGGAAGAGGAGCGCGAACTTTTTTACGGCAAAGCTGAGCGCATAAATGATTCCCAGTAGGACCACGTCCGCCGGACCGACCGGCAGATCCCATTGGTAGGCAATCCAAAAACCTAAGAATGACGCCACTCCGCCGATCGCCGAGGCGAAAATAGTGAACTGGTGCAGCGTCCGGGCAAACAAATGTGCCGTCAGTGGCGGAATCAGCAGAAAACCGAACGAAATCAGTGGCCCGACGCTCAACACCGCCATGGAAACGGTAAAACCAATCAACAAATATGTTAGTGCGTCCCAGAACACGACGTTCTTGCGAAGTGTGACTGCCAGAACGCGATCGAATGAGACCAACATCAATTCCTTGTGAAACAGACCAAGGACAATCAGTACCAGCGCCAGGGCGATGGCGGTGAGTGTCAAATCAAAATTCGATATGGTGATAACCTCTCCCTTCATCAAATCGAGCCAGCCTAGCTCCGCGTAACGGTTTTTTGACAGCAACAGGATGCTGAGTGCGGCGGCGACGACATAAGCTGTGCCAAGCCGGCCTTCGGGCAGACCGCGTCCACGCCGCTCCAGAAATGCGAGCACCAAAATCGCGGCCAGTGTAAAACAGATCGAGCCGGCGAAAGCCAGTACGTGGGTGATTTGCGAATCGTGGCCGTTCAGGTCCAGACCCAGCCACAACGGCAGCGAAAGTGCCACGGCCACGCCGGTGGAGGAAATTTGCGGCAGCGCGACGCCCATGAATATCAACCGGCGCAACACGAGGAACACCCCGACGAGCGGGCACGCAAAGCCAATGAGTACGCTGGTGTAAACCGAGTTTCGCAGCAGGAAATCGGGTGAGAGAATTTGGCGCAAGGCATCCATATCAACCGACCTCCATTTCAAAGATTTCGGCCATGTGTTGGGGCTTGAACAATTCCGCCACCATGCCATGCACGACCCGGTCTTGATGCAGCCAGATAATTTGTTGCGCATGCTTGCGGACGAGCGACAAGTCATGTGTGACGAGCAGGATGGTCAACTTCCGCTCGGCGTGAATCTGGGAAATGAATTCCAACAAGTTGTGCGTGGCCGCCGCATCCACGCCGGCGGTCGGTTCATCGAGGATCAGCACATCGGGCCGGGTGGCCAGCGCGCGGGCGATGAGAATGCGCTGTTTTTGTCCGCCGGAAAGCCGACTGAACTTCTGCCGGGCGAAGCCATCCGCTGCCGTTGCTCGCAAACAATCCTGTACGAATTCACGTTCGTTGTGCGGGGGAAAGTGCCCCGGTCCAACCCGGCAATACGTGCCCATGAGCGCTACGTCAAATCCGGTCAGCGGATAGAGTGGATCGAGTTCGGTGGTTTGCGGAACATAACCGAAAACCAGGGGTGTGTTGAGCGGTGTATTGATTTTTATCTGTCCGGCAATCGGGGGTTGCAGGCCGAGCAGGGTTTTGAGCAGCGTGGATTTGCCGGAGCCGTTGGCGCCGAGAATGGCGGTGAAACTGGACCGGGCAATGGCCAGCGAAATACCGGACAGCACGGCCCGGCCATCGTAACCGATGGCCAAGCCGTTGAAAGTGATGATGGGTTCGCTCATATTATTTAGACAATACGCCAACCACGGTATGGACGATGTAATCCATCATTTCGATGTACGTATCCGTGTGCGGCACGCCGCCGGGCATGATGGGCAGTTTCACCAGAGTTGCGCCGGTTTGTTCCGCGATCAATGCCGGGACTTTTTCCGGGAACTGCGGTTCACGCACAACGATGGGAACGTGCTCCGCTTTCATTTCGCTGATCAATTCCTCGATATGCCGCGGAGTTGGGTCAATGCCCGGTTTCAGCTCGATGGTGCCGATATAGCCCATGCCGAAGCGTTTGGCGAAATATGGCCAGTGTTCGTGGTAGGAAACGAACTTCACGCCTTTGAGCGGGGCGGCTTCCTTTTCCCACTCGGCGATTTTCGCGTCGAGTTTGGCAAGATACGCGTCCCGATTGTGCGTGAAGTCGGCTTCGTATTGCGGCGCGATGGCAACCAATGCATTGCAGATATTCTGCACGGCGGTTTTGGCCAGCACAGGATCGAGCATGTAGTGCGGGTTGCCGTAGGGATGCACGTCGCCCTCGGAGTGGTCGGTGGACTTTGGCACGTCAACCGGCGTGATGCCGTGAGAGCAGTCCACGTAACCGGGTTTGCCGTTTTGAATCCGCGGATTCTTGCTTGCTTCGAGCAGTGCGGGTAGGAAGGCATGCTCGCAATCGAATCCGACGAGCACGACAAGATCAGCGCGATTCAAAATCGGAACGAAGCTCGGCTTCATCGGCACGCCGTGCGTGTCTTCGATGCCGGTGGCGAGACTGCGAACCTCAACTTGGTCGCCGCCGACATTGCGCACAAAGTCCGCGAGGTCGGTGAGAGTGGTGACGACGCGGATTTTGGCCGCGTGAGCCGGCACGGCGCCAAGCGTGATGGCGGCGATGGCTGCCAGTGACAGGAAATGGAACAGTTTTGATTTCATAAAATATTTTCTCCTTTCAATTTCAGTGTGATTGCCAGCCATGTGAATGCGAGCCGATTATCCAGGTCCACTGGAGATAAACCGCATCGTTGGGCTGGTAGCCGGAGGTGGAGTTCGGCTGGGTGTGGGTGTACTGCAGGCGGATCTGGTTCCAGTGGCTGATCGCCCAGGTGATGTAGGGCGAATAGCCGTAAGTCCGCGCGGAACTGTCCTGATCGTTCTGGAGGAATTCAAACAGGAATCCGCTGCTCCAACTCCGGTTCCATTTGTAGGTGAGGTAGGAATACATGCCCCACGATCCGACAGTCTCGTCGAAGGCGTTGCCGCCACCGGCGTTGCTGGCAAGATATTGATTGTCGCTATAAAGCACTTCCGTGCCCCAAGTGAGGCTGTTGAACTGATTGTCGCGCAGTGGGACGTAACTCAACCTGAGGTCGCCGTCGAGAACCAGGCGTCTGGTTTCGGTAAGGGTAGTGATGCCGTTCGGCGCCAACTGGGCATTGACGTTGCCCGAATCGGGGTTGAACAGGCCGGACACGCCGCCTTCCAACTGCCAGTTATCGCTCAAGTCAAAATAGGTGGACAGGCGCCCGAAATAATTGACCGCGCCGAACGACCGATAGCTGCCGACGGCATCCGGCGAATCGCCGAACTGCGTGCCGAATCCGGCGGTCAGGTTCACATAATGTTCGATGGGCACCAGCCAGCTTGCCTGCGCCCCGGCCGTCTTGGACTCGCCGCCGACATATTGATCCAAAACCATCGGACGGTTCACAAACGGCAGTTCGTGGTCGTGGATGTAGGACAATCGCCCGTACTCGCCAAAAAACTGCCCCGCCGTCAGTGTCAGGTTCCCCGGCAGCGACGTTGTCTGGAGCGCTGCCTCCTCCACGTCCAGCGACGTTTCGCCCGTCGAGGCGTCGGCGGAACCGTTGATGACTACCCAGCCCTTGGCAAACGGGTCCACCGAGGCGGACGCGTTCAACTCCACCGAGCGCTGAAAGACATCGAACCCACCCGGATAACCCGTGCCGTTTTGTGGCGAGCCCTTGCTCTGCTGTGAAAAAACGGTTTCGCCCACGAAACCGATCGCCGGGTTGAACTCGCTCACCAGGTTTTTTTTCTCCGCCTCGACCACTTGGTCCACTTTTTCGCTCAAGTTTTTGAATTGCTCCGGTGTCACCATGTTGGTGGACGGCGTTACGGCGACAGGCGGCGCGGGCGGATTCGTCACTGTACCGGCCAACTGTTTTTTGAGCGCCTCGATTTCCGCGTCCTGAGCGGCGGTTTTTTTATCGAAACGGGCCTCCATTTCCCGTTCCCGCTGCTCAAACTTTTCCTGCATTTGTATCAATCGCTGATCGAAATCAGCCGGTTGATTTGTCTCCTGGGCCTGGGCGATGGTTGCGCACAAGCAAAGGGCAGAAGACCACCCTAAAATCTTTTTCAGTTTCATATTTCTTCTCCTGTCCAAGCGCCACGCACCAGGCGTGCGCGCCAATTCAAAACGGAATAACAAATGAAATTCGATCAGCCGAAGCTGACCGACCTACGCGAGGGAAGAAGCAACTGATGGAGGAGCGCGACCGGGGGGGAGATTTTTAATGGCCGGGCTGAAAAAGGAACAAATAGCGGTCGGTGTGGTTTCAATAAAAGTCACCGGCAGGACCAACGGGACATCGCAGGTTGCCGATTCGACGTGCCCGTGTGCGAACAGGGTGACCGCGCATTCATGGCCAGCTTCGTCCGCATCGGAGTGAATGAGCTTGTGCAGCGATTCGCTGGAAGCCAGCGCGGCTATAAACAAAACCAGTCCGACCAGCAAGGCGGCAACGAGCGACTTGCTGAACGTCCGGGAATGTTCCTTCTTGTATCGCAAACTGTTTGCAATATAGCACGCACCATGCCGTCGGCAAGCAATTCCTGGCAACGCGGATTTTAAATCACCGGCCGCAGCACTGTTTGTATTTCTTGCCGCTGCCGCAAGGGCAGGGGTCGTTGCGGCCGACTTTCGGGCCGGTGCGGACGGGTTTGGCTTTTTCCGCCACCGCCGCCGCGGCTTCGCTGACGACGTCGCTGGCCCTGGCCTGCGCACCGCCTGAACTTGCCGTGCTCGTGCCACCGCCGAATGCGCTCGCCGCTTGGTGCAGGGTTTGTTGCGGAACATTCTTCAGAAAATTTTCAAACGCGAGCATGGACGAAGCGCTGCGGAAGATGTTGTGGCAGATCTCGGTCTTCACGTTGATCATCAGCTCGTCGAAAATCTTGAACGCCTCGGCCTTGTATTCGATGAGCGGGTCGCGCTGGCCGTAGCCGCGCAGGCCGATGCTATAGCGCAGGCTGTCCATTTCGTAGAGGTGTTCCTGCCACAGACGATCAATCGCGCTCAAGATGGTGAAGCGCTCGACCTCCTTCAACGCGTCGGGATTTTCAAAGCTGATTTTGATGTCGTAAGCTTTGCGGACGGCGTCGGAAATAAAATTGCAGACGGCGAATTGCGCCGCGCTAAGGCCATCGAACAGCGAGCCGGGCACGGGCGATTCCTTGCCGGAATCGGCGGCCTTGGTGATTTCAGCCTCGGGCATGCCGATGGGAAAGTTCAGGTTCACCCAATCGGCCAACGGACGCACTTTCCATTCGCCGAAGTCGGAGTCCGCCTTCGTGAACTGCGCGACCTTGTCCACGACCACCTCCTCCATGATGTCCATGAGCCGGTCGCGCACGTCATCCGCATGGATGATTTCATTGCGGAAGCCGTAAATGACTTCGCGCTGCTTGTTCATCACGTCGTCGAATTCCAGCGTGCGTTTGCGGATTTGGAAATTGTGCTCCTCAACGCGTTTTTGCGCCTGTTGAATGGAACGGTTCAGCCACGGATGTGTCAGCTCCTGGCCTTCTTCCAATCCCATCCGCTCCATCATTTTCACAATGCGGTCGGAACCGAATAACCGCATCAAATCATCTTCCAAGCCGATGTAAAAGTGCGATGAACCGGGATCACCCTGGCGCGCGCAGCGGCCGCGCAACTGGCGGTCAATGCGGCGCGCCTCGTGACGTTCGGTGGCGAGGACGTGCAGGCCGCCGAGTTCGGCAACGCCGGGGCCGAGTTTGATGTCCGTGCCGCGTCCGGCCATGTTGGTGGCAATCGTCACCGCGCCGCGCTGACCGGCGCGTGCAATGATTTCGGCTTCCTGCTGGTGATACTTGGCGTTGAGGACGGAATGGATAATGCCTTCGCGCTTCAACATCCGCGAAAGTTGCTCGCTGACTTCGACGGAGACCGTGCCCACCAGGATCGGCCGGCCTTGGACGTGGGTTTGCCTGATCTCGTTGAGGACGGCGTTAAATTTTTCGCGTTTGGTTTTATAGACGGCATCATTGGCGTCTTTGCGGATGCAGGGTTCGTTTGTCGGGATGACCAGGACGCCGAGCTTGTAAATGTCGAAAAATTCGGACGCCTCCGTTTCCGCCGTACCGGTCATGCCGGCCAGCTTTTGGTAAAGGCGGAAATAATTTTGAATCGTGATGGTGGCGAGTGTCTGGGTTTCGTGCTCGATTTCGACGCCTTCCTTGGCCTCAACGGCCTGATGCAAACCGTCGCTCCAGCGGCGGCCAGGCATGAGACGGCCGGTGTGCTGGTCAACAATGAGCACCTTGTTCTCTTGGATGACGTATTCCACGTCGAGCTGGTAAAGGCTGTAAGCCTTGAGCAATTGCGAGATGGCGTGAATTTTTTGAGCCTTGGTCTCAAAGTCCTGCTGCACCTTCGTTTTCGCCTCCATGCGCTTGCGGGCATCGGGTTCCGGCCCGACGTCAATTTCGTGCAGCACCGTGGTGAGTTCAGGCAGCACAAATGTCTCCGGGTCTTGCGGGTTGATGAAATTGCGGCCTTTCTCGGTCAAATCGGCCTCAAAACCCTTCTCGTCAATGGCATAAAGCAATTCTTCCTTCTCCCGGTAAAGATCCACTTTCTTCTGGTCCTTGTGCAAATCCAACTCGGCCTGGTTCATGAGCTTTAGATTTTCCGGGTCTTCCAGAATCTTCATCAAGCCTTCGGATTTCGGCTGGCCCGTTTTGACACGGAACAAGAGCATGCCGATTTCACGTTCGAGCGCTTCGGGATTCGGAGGATTCGAGCCATCGGTCGGATGCAGCTTTTTGATCAGCGCTCCGGCTTCGGACAAGAACCGGGCGCACAACTTTTCCTGCGCGCGGACAAGCGATTCGACGAGCGGTTTCCACTGTCCGTATTGCTCGTCGTAAGTATGAACGGACGGGCCGCTGATGATGAGCGGCGTGCGTGCTTCATCAATGAGGATCGAATCCACTTCGTCCACGATGGCGAAGTAATGGCCGCGTTGAACCTGCTCCTCCTTGCGCGCGGCCATGCCGTTGTCGCGGAGGTAATCGAAGCCGAATTCCGCATTCGTGCCGTAGGTGATGTCGCAATTATATTGCTCGCGGCGGACCTTGGGCGACTGGTCGTGCAAAATGCAGCCGACCGTCAGGCCGAGAAATTTGTAGATGGCACCCATCCATTCCGAGTCGCGCGCGGCGAGGTAGTCGTTGACCGTCACGAGGTGGACACCGCGTCCGGAGAGCGCGTTGAGATAAACGGGCAGGGTGGCGACCAGCGTCTTGCCTTCACCGGTGGCCATTTCGGAGATGCGCCCGCTGTGCAGGGCGTAGCCGCCAATGAGCTGCACGTCAAATGGGATCATTTCCCAAGGCAGCGGATGCTCGCGCACGATGATTTCTGCCTTGCGTTCGGTGAGCCGGCGGCAGGCATTTTTCACCACGGCGAACGCTTCGGGCAGAATCTCGTTGAGCTTCCCGGCCAGTTCCGCTTTGTCCTGAATGGGCGAGAGTTGTGCCTTCCAATCGGCGGTTTTCTGGCGCAACTCGTCATCGGAAAGCTTCTGGAGTCCAGCCTCGATCTCATTGATCCGGCGGACGAGCGGCCAAATTTTCTTCAGTTCACGGTCGTTTTTAGACCCGAAAATCCATTTGAAAAAATTCACAGTAAACCTAAATAGTCAGTTGAAAATAGAAACACCACGCTACGCGATGAAACGCCAAGCGTCAAAACGAATCGCTGCGGTTTTTAGGTCAGGAAGAAACCGTCGTTACGGGGTGGGCTGTTGTGGCAACGGCTGATTCGGCCGGATGGCCGGGCTTGGATCTGGCGGCATGGCATCATGAATGATGGTTGCCGCGCGTCGGGCCGCTTCGGAGATGAGCTTGAGTTGAGGTTCGAGCGCGGGATTATCACCGTGTTTGGACCGCAGACGGTCAGCGTAGCCTTGAATAATCGCAATGATATTATTTAGTTCGTGCGCCACTGCCGGAGAGATGTGGCGGGCCGAATCAATTTTATGGGCGGTTTCATGCAGTGTCCCCGCGCCGGAGGCCGACTCCGCCATTATTTTGTAGATGTTTTCCAGTGATGACATTTCTGGCACGCGTAGCACCTTGCGCGCCAGATTTTTAAGAGATGAAGCAGGCGCTTTTTTTTAACATGGCGGCGACAATTTCATCACGCCATTCTTGGTTATTCATTGAATGAGACATTCTGTTCCGAAGCGGGACATTAAAAAGGCGAATAAAGAAAAAAGGGAACATGCACCGCGCTTCGGTCTTGTTTCTGCATTCTGCATTCTGCATTCTGTCTTTGGCAAAATGAACACCGCGCCCGCATCTCTCGGTCTTATTGCCGGCAATCGTTCGCTGCCGCTGGAATTTGCCCGGCAGGCGCGCGCCGCCGGAGTCAAACGGCTCGTCGCCGTCGCATTCGAAAATGAAACCGATCCCGCGCTCGCGCCGCTCGTGGATGAGATCGTCTGGCTCAAAGTCGGCCAGCTTTCAAAAATGATTTCCGCATTCACCGGTCGCGGCGTGAGGCAATGCGTCATGGCCGGCCAGATCGCGCCAAAAAATCTTTTTGATTTGCGCCCCGATTTGCGGGCAATGTCGCTGCTGTTCCGCTTGAAGGAGAAAAACGCGCACACGATATTTGGCGCCATTGCCGGCGAATTGAAAAAGGAGGGCGTGGAATTGATTGAAGCCACGCCGTGGCTGAAACCGCTCATGCCGCAAACCGGTTTTCATCTGGGTCCGAAATTATCAGATGACCAGCGCGCGGAAGTGAAATTTGGTTTCTGCATCGCGAAGGAGATTTCCCGTCTGGACATTGGCCAGACGGTCGTCGTTAAGAACGGCACGGTACTCGCGGCTGAGGGATTTGAAGGCACGGACCAATGTCTGGCGCGCGGCGGCGAATTGGCGGGCCGGGATGGCGGCGCGGTGGCGGTCAAGGTGGCCAAGGCCAATCACGACATGCGGTTCGACATTCCGTGTTTCGGCCCGCAAACGCTGGAAACATGCGCCGCGGCGAAAATCGCCGTGTTAGCCGTTGAATCCGGCAAGGCGTTATTGCTCGAACAAGAAGCTTGCGAACAACTGGCCAGGAGAAATAAAATCTCCGTGACAACCATTGAATAAATCCGCCAAGCTCCACCGCCCAATTACCAACCACTGATTTTAATGCTTACTTCCCACGAACTTTTCGGCTTCATGTCGCCCGGTCTGGCGGACGGCATGCTTGATTTCATCCACGAATCGGACAAGCCGGTTTACAAGGCCGCGCTCAACGCCATCGCGCAGACGCGGCACGTGCGGCCGGTTTTTCTCGAACGCCAGCCCCGCGCCCAACGCCAGGCGGCGATGGTTGCGACCCTGTCGCGTCCGGGTCTCGAGACTGTTGCCGGCGGGCTTATTCGCGCCTGGCTCCTGAAAAAATACAAGGTCATGCTCGTGGATTTTCTTAACGTGCTGGAGATTAAAAACGAGGAGGGCGTGGTAGAAGATTTGCCGGAGGCCATGGAGGACGCAAAATTAAAGTCCGCGGTTGATACGCTGCTAGCAAAATATCCGTCCGAAGTCGTGGCGGTTTATCTGAACGCGTTTAACGACATGAACGAAACCAGCTGGGCCAATCTCAAAACCATCCTGGAATCCGATCCCCGGCTGCAATTCGGGGCGAATGTTTGAAGATTGACCGGGATGTTCCTGCTTTGGAAAATTCCCGAATGGAGAATGTGACGGGTAGCCGGGGAAAAATTCCCGAATGGTGCCGCTCCCGCTGGTCGGGGCTGGCGCTGGTCGGCTGTGTGTTTGCGTTGGCGGCGGCGCTTTCCTGGCGCCGATGGGCCGATGTCCTCGTTGACTTCGGGATGCAGCTTTATCTGCCGTGGCGAATATCCGAAGGGCAGGTGCTTTACCGCGACCTGATGTATTTGACGGGCGGTCCGCTGTCCCAGTATTTCAACGCGCTGCTCTTCAAAATATTTGGCGTTTCGTTTCGGACACTGATTTTCGCCAATCTGGCCATCACGGCGGGCTTGTTGGTTTTGGTTTACCGCCGTTTTCTTGCCGCGGCCGACCGGTTGACGGCGACGATGGTCTGCCTTGGAATCGTGCTGGTGTTTGCGTTCCAGCATACCGGTTTGATCGGCAACTACAATTATATCACGCCATATTGTCACGAGGTGTTTCACGGGCTGGTGCTTTCCATCGTAGTGGTGGTGTGGCTGTCGAGCTGGCTGGAAAAGGAGCGGATTCAATTTGCGCTGGCGGCGGGTTTTGGATCCGGTCTGGTGTTTTTGACCAAGCCGGAAATTTTCATGGCACTGTCAGTCTGCGCTGGGACGGCTTTTTGGATTGGTTTTAATTACAAACGGACCGGTTTTGCGGCGAAATCGTTGGTGGCGTTCCTGCTTGGCGGGCTGGTTCCGTTGCTGGCTTTTTTCGCGTTGTTCCTGCGGGCGGAAGACTGGCGGGCGAGTGCGCGTTCGGTGATTTCGGCGTGGACGCCATTATGGCATACGACCATTACTCAGGATCCATTTTATCAATGGTGCCTGGGGCTGGACATGCCGTTTCTTCATCTTAAAAAAATGTGGGTGCATTTTGTTTTCATTGTGGTGGTAACCGCAATATACGCCCTGGCGTTCCGGCGCGGTGCGGAATCAAGATTCAAGTGGATGAAACCGGCGTGGATGATCTGGCCGTTGCTGATTTCTCCGCTCCTGGTTTTAGCCATTGTTTTAAAATGGGATGATTGCGGACGGTCATTGCCGTTGCTGGGGTTGTCCGCTTGCGGGTTGCTGGCGCTGATTTGCCGGAACGCCGCCACCCGGCCGACGGCGATCTTTCCATTGCTTTGGAATGTGTTTGGCCTGGGGTTGCTGGCTAAGCTCGGGTTTTCCACGCGGATTTCGCATTATGGATTTGCGCTGGCCATGCCGGCCTTTGCCGGGGCGGTGTACCTTTTCATCTGGCTGCTGCCCAGGCTGCTGGAACAGAAATATCAGGTTCGCTTTCAGGTGTTTCGCGCGACCGCCTGTCTGGTATTGCTTGCCGGATTTGTCCATTTGTTTCTGCGCTCGGAATCCTACTATCTCGAAAAGAACATACCGGTGGGACGCGGTGGCGATAAAATCATGACCTACGAACCTTCGGTGAATCCGTTTCAAGGCCGGGCTGAAATCGCGCTTTCCTGGATTCAAACCAATGTTCCGCCGGAGGCGACCCTGGCAGTTCTTCCAGAAGGTGTCATGATTAACTATCTTAGCCGGCATGTGAACCCAACTCCCTGTCTCGTTTGGGTGCCGCCGGTGATGGCGGTATTCGGTCAAACCAACATGGCCGCCGCCTTTGAGAAAAACAGTCCCGACTATGTTGTGATCATTGCCCGGAACACCACTGAATTTGGAGTGGGTTATTTTGGCTATTATCGGGGATACGGAACGGAACTGATGCAATGGATTGACGATCATTACGACCGGGTTTATCCGACGGATCCAGCCGGCAAGCCGCCGTTTGGAAACAGGCCGTTCTTCGGGCTGCAAATCATGAAACGGCGCCCGCCCGCGGGAACAAATTGAAATGATCCGCTCTTCGGCCATAACACAGTGCCTGTGGCAGTGAGACTAAAAAAGTATTTCAACAATAGTTCCGAAAGTGTTTTAATCTGGGAAGCCAAAGGACGTTTATGGCCAAGAAACTTGAAACTATGTCCACGACGGGTGGCAATCCGGTCGCCGACAACCAGAACTCCATCACCGCCGGCCCGCGCGGCCCGCTGCTGATAGTTGACCGCCAGCCTGAATTTCGCGAACAGTCGCAACCAAACCACAGAATTCACTTCAACCGATCCAAGGAGTAAACCTATGTCATCCGAAGCCAAATGCCCTTTCAACCACGGCGCTGCCACCGGTGGCATGTCGAACCACGACTGGTGGCCAAACCAGTTGAAGCTCGAACTCCTGCACCAACATTCCTGCAAGTCCAATCCGATGGGCAAGGACTTTGACTACGCAAAGGAGTTTAAGAGCCTCGATCTCGCGGCGGTGAAGAAAGATCTCGCGGCGCTAATGACCGACTCGCAGGACTGGTGGCCGGCGGATTTCGGTCACTATGGCCCATTGTTCATTCGCATGGCGTGGCACAGCGCCGGCACTTACCGCACCGGTGATGGCCGCGGCGGTGCCGGCCGGGGCCAGCAGCGCTTCGCGCCGCTCAACAGTTGGCCGGACAACGTCAGCCTGGACAAGGCGCGTCGCCTGCTCTGGCCGATCAAGCAGAAATACGGCCGGAAGATTTCGTGGGCCGACCTGATGATTCTTACCGGAAACGTCGCCCTCGAAACGATGGGCTTCAAGACTTTCGGTTTCGGTGGCGGTCGCGAGGATGTCTGGGAGCCGGATCAAGACGTCTATTGGGGCCAGGAGAAGAAATGGCTCGGCGGCGACATCCGCTACGCGCAAGGCTCGCCCGGCGTCCCGGGACACGGCGTCATCGACTCCGACGACAAAAGCGAGAAGCCGCACACGCGCGATCTGGAAAATCCCCTTGCCGCGGTGCAGATGGGCCTGATCTACGTCAACCCCGAAGGTCCGGACGGCAACCCCGATCCGATTGCTTCGGCGAGGGATATCCGCGAGACCTTCGCCCGCATGGCGATGAACGACGAGGAAACGGTGGTGCTCATCGCCGGTGGCCATACGTTTGGTAAGACCCACGGCGCCGGCCCGGCGTCCCATGTTGGGAAGGAACCGGAAGCGGCCGGTCTCGAAGAACAAGGCCTCGGCTGGCGGAGCAGCTTCGGCACCGGTAAGGGCGGTGACACGATTACCAGCGGTTTGGAAGTCACCTGGAGCCAGACGCCGACGAAGTGGAGCAACTACTTCTTCGAAAACCTGTTCCATTACGAATGGGAACTGACGAAGAGCCCGGCCGGAGCGCAGCAGTGGGTGGCGAAGGGAGCCGACGCGACGGTTCCGGACGCGCACGACCCGTCGAAGAAGCGCCTGCCGACCATGCTGACCACCGACCTCGCCCTGCGGTTCGACCCGGCTTACGAGAAGATTTCACGGCGCTTCCTGAAAAACCCGAAACAGTTTGCCGACGCGTTTGCCCGCGCGTGGTTCAAGCTCACGCACCGCGACATGGGACCGCGCGCTCGTTATCTCGGCCCGGAAGTCCCGAAAGAAGAACTCATCTGGCAGGACCCCATTCCCGCGTTGAATCACAAATTGATTGGCGAGAAAGAGATCGCCTACCTGAAAGGGAAGATCCTCGCGTCGGGCTTGTCCATTTCGCAGCTGGTTTCCACCGCTTGGGCCTCGGCGTCCACGTTTCGTGGCTCCGACAAGCGCGGCGGCGCGAACGGCGCGCGTATTCGCCTCGCGCCGCAAAAGGATTGGGAAGTCAACCAGCCGAAACAACTGGTAAAGGTGCTGAAGACACTCGGCGGGATCCAGAGCGCATTCAACAAAACGGCGAAAGGAGGCAAGAAGGTTTCGCTGGCCGACCTGATCGTTCTGGCCGGATGCGTCGGTGTCGAGCAGGCCGCGAAGAACGCCGGCCACAAGATCACGGTTCCGTTCACGCCGGGACGCATGGACGCCTCCCAGAAGCAAACCGATGTGGAATCCTTCGCCGTGCTCGAACCCATCGCGGACGGTTTCCGCAATTATCTCAAGGGCAAATACACCCTGTCGGCCGAAGCGCTGCTGATTGACAAGGCACAATTGCTGACCCTGACCGTGCCCGAAATGACGGTGCTCGTGGGAGGTATGCGCGTCCTGAAGACCAACTTCGGAGGGGCGCAGCACGGTGTCTTCACCGAGCGACCGGAGGCGCTGACCAACGACTTTTTCGTGAACCTGCTCGACATGGGCACGGAGTGGAAGCCAGTCTCGCAAGACGCGGATGTGTTTGAAGGTCGCAATCGCAAAACGGGTGCCGTCAAGTGGACCGGCACGCGGGTTGACCTCATCTTCGGTTCAAACTCCCAACTCCGCGCCCTGGCGGAAGTTTACGGAAGCTCCGACGCGGAGAAGAAGTTCGTCCACGACTTCGTCGCGGCCTGGAATAAGGTGATGAACCTAGATCGCTTCGACCTTGCGTAATTTGTGACCTTTCTCCGCGAAACGCCCGGCGGCATTTTGCTGGCCGTGAAGCTTCAGCCGCGGGCGTCCAAGAATGAAATCGGCGCGCCGCTGGGCGATGAACTGCGAATCAAAGTGACCGCGCCGCCGGTGGACGCGGCGGCCAACGAAGCCCTGGTCAAATTTCTGGCCGGACAGCTCGATTGCGCCCGCAGCCGGGTGGAATTGATTCGCGGCCACAAATCGCGTCACAAAGTGGTCCAACTTCACGGCTTTACGCCGGAGGAAGTGCTGAAAAATATTTTGTAGCAGCCGACGTGAGTCGGCTCATTTTATTGGAGCGAACTCACGTTCGCTGCTACATCAAAAATTTCCTGTCACCTTTCGGCTCGGTTGGCCACTCCTACGGTGATACGATGACAACCAGAACCGTGAGCGCAGAAGTTTTCAACGACGCCGAGTTGGTCAGCGAAAGCCTGTCCGGGAACCGCGATGCCTTTGGACGGATCGTTGCGCAATATCAGTCGCTCGTTTGTTCGCTGGCCTTCAGCGCCACCGGCAGCCTGAGCCAGAGCGAGGACCTGGCGCAGGAAACCTTTTTGGCCGCCTGGAAACAACTGGCTGACTTGCGCGAACCACACAAGCTGCGAGCCTGGCTGTGCGGCATCGCGCGGAACCTCATCAACAATTCCTTGCGGCGTCAGGGACGCGAGCCGTCCCATGCCGCCGAACCATTGGAGACGGCGGAGGAACCGCCTTCGCTCGATCCGTTGCCGCCGGAGCAGGCCATTGGCCGGGAAGAGGAGGCGATTCTCTGGCGTTCGCTGGAACGCATTCCGGAAATCTACCGTGAGCCGCTCGTCCTGTTTTACCGCGAACATCAATCTGTCGAGGCGGTGGCCCAGGGTTTGGAATTGAGCGAGGACGCGGTGAAGCAACGTCTGTCGCGCGGGCGGAAGCTGCTGCACGAACAAGTGCTCGCCTTTGTCGAAGGTGCGCTGGAACGGACCAATCCGGACCGCGCCTTCACGGCGGGCGTGCTGGCGGCGTTGCCGGCGCTGGCCGCAGCCAAGGCGGCCACCGCCGGTGCCACGGCGGCCAAAAGCGGCACCGCCATCAAAATGCTATTTATGACCAAAACCGCCACCACCCTCATTGTTGCGGCCATTGCCATTGCCGCAGTCACGACACCCGTTGTTCTCCATCATTATCGGACGTCAATATCCGGAAGCACCAGCGGTATCCACATCCGGGGCAAACTGCGCACTCTTCCGGCCGACAACTTCGGCGCCATCATGCCCGAAGCGGAGTTTGTCACCATTGAGCTATGGAAAGAGTCCGGGCCCAAACCGAAGTGGCGCGTTGAGAAGCCGGGGCGGGTGGTGGTCATGGACGGCAAATCCACGGTGCTATACATCAAACCCGCCAACATGGGGAATAAAATACCCCAGGCATCGGAAAGCGCGTTTGACACCGACTGGCTCCAAAGAATTGCCAGACTGAGTAATGCCATCACCAACGAAATCCGAATGGCGCGCGCCAAGGGCTGGAAAGTGGAACTCACGGATGAAACCGGGGCGGATGGCCGGGACAAATCCGTGGTGACCATCGGAACCAAATCCGGCCTGCCGGACAACGATTTTCTTAAGAACAAAACGTTCGACACCGCGGACACGCGCCGGGTGTATCGTTTCGATGCCCGGACGAAGCAGTTGGAATCCGCGCAGGTGTATCTCCTGGGCAAGCCTGACGCTGAGCCGATATTCGAGACCACCCAGATTGATTACAACCAAACCATTGATCCCGCCGTGTTCCACCTCGATCTGCCCGTGAATGTGAGTTGGTACAAGGAACCGCAAAAGCTGCCTGACAACGAAAAGTATGCCTCCATGACCGCGGAACAGGCGGCCCGCGCCTTTTTTGAGGCTTGCGCGAACGAGGATTGGAATGAGGCGGAGAAGTTCATGTCGCCGCTCACTCCGGACCTGAAAAAATATCTCGGCGGCTTGGAGATCGTCAGTTTGGGCGAATCTTTCACGACCAAGGGTGGTGCCGGCTCGTTTGTTCCTTACGAAATCAAGCTGCGACCGCAGGAATTCAATGTGCGCGTGTCCAACGCCAACCCGGCGAAACGGTGCGTGGTCACCGGATTTTATGATGGCCAACTCAAGCTTCAGGAGGATTTTAAATGGTCCGGTACGCCGGAAGTTCTGACTAATAACGATGTCTATGCCCAACTGTCACCCGCGGATGTGGTGAAGGCCTATTTTGATGCCCAGTCAAAATTCGACTGGACTGAAATGCGCAAGTTCACCTCGGAATTTGACGTCGAGGGAACCAAACGTCAGATGGAAGCGGCGGAACAGCACGGCATGGATGTGCGCAAACTCATGCCGACTTTCGAGGTTGGCGAGGCGGTCTGGTCCGCGAAGGAATCCGTTTGGTTTGTCAAATGCCATGCCCTGCATATCAAAAAAATGAACTTGGGCCTGAGAAAAGACAATCGGTCGGGCCGATGGCAGGTCGGTGGCGGCATTTGATTGATCCTGCTGGCTTACTGCTCGATGATGGCTCGTGAGATGAGAATACGGCGAAGGCGCAAAAAGTTTTGCATTTTTGCACCTTTATTGTCTTAATGCCCCATCAAGACCCATCCAACCATGAGAACGAGAATTCAACTGCTGATTATTTCCTGTCTTCTAATGAACACCTCTTTTATCCACGCGCAATCATCCCAACTCGGGATTTTTTCAAAACAGGCGGACATAGGCAAGGTCCTCAAACCCGGCTCGGCGGCCTACGATCCGGCCAAGGGCGAGTATCTTATCGCGGGCGGCGGTGAAAACATGTGGTTCACCAACGACGCTTTCCATTTTGTTTGGAAGCAGATGTCGGGCGATTTCACGTTGACGGCGGATGTCAAATTTGTTGGCACCAACGGCAATCCCCATCGCAAGGCGTGCCTGGTCGTCCGCCAGTCGCTCGAGCCGGATGCAGTTTATGCGGATGTCGCCCTGCATGGCAGCGGCCTGACGGCGCTGCAATACCGCGACACGCTGGCCGGCACTACGCATGAGGTTCAATCGAATATTTCAGCCCCCGTGCGGATGCGGATCGAAAAACGCGGCGATTACGTTTCCATGTGGCTGGCGGCTGCGGGTGAAGACCTGAAATCCGCCGGCGGTTATTTGCGGATTCCGTTGGAAGGGGAATTTTATGTCGGACTCGGTGTTTGCGCGCACGACAACAAGGCCATTGAACAGGCGGTTTTCTCAAAAGTCGAACTGGCGACGATTTCAACACCCGCCGATGCCAAGACGAACCTTGAATGCACGCTGGAAACGGTCGTCGTTGCCTCCACCGACCGCCAGGTGGTTTATCGCACGCGTGAACACATCGAAGCCCCGAACTGGTCGCGTGATGGAAAGTTTTTTCTCTTCAATGGCAATGGACGCATCTATAAACTGCCTGTGACCGGCGGCAAAGCCGAACCGGTGGACACGGGCAAACAGATTCATTGCAACAATGACCACGGCATCTCGCCTGATGGGACACAACTGGTCATAAGCGATCAAACCCAGGACGGCAAGTCGCGCATTTACGTTCTGCCGGTTTCCGGCGGCACGCCGCGGCTGGTCACGCCGCTGGCGCCTTCATATTGGCATGGCTGGTCGCCCGACGGCAAAACGCTCGCCTATTGCGCCGAGCGAAACGGCCGGTTTGGTATTTCCACGATTCCCGCTGATGGCGGCGAGGAAACCCGCCTGACCACCGCCGCCACCGGCGGTTTGGATGACGGCCCAGATTATTCGCCGGACGGAAAATATATTTATTTCAATTCCACCCGGACGGGCCTGATGCAAATCTGGCGGATGAAGGCGGACGGCTCAGAACAGGAGCAAATCACCTCCGATGATTACTGCAACTGGTTCGCGCACCCCTCGCCCGATGGCAAGTGGATTGTTTTCCTCTCCTATGCAAAAGATGTCACGGGCCATCCGGCGAACAAGGATGTGATGATCCGGCTCATGTCGCTTCCGGACAGAAAAACCCAGTTCCTTGCAAAATTATTTGGCGGGCAGGGGACTATCAATGTTCCGTCCTGGTCACCGGACGGCAAGCAGTTGGCCTTTGTCAGCTATCAGCTGCTTGTCCCTTAATCCATGCCGGCAAAATCAATTAACTTCCCACGACCGGAGGAATTCAAATTCCTCCGGTTTTTTCTTTTGTGGTTGCCGCAATAAATTTGTGCGGTCTATTTATTCGTCGGTCAGTCCAGATTTCCACCAGCGCCGGATGATAATGCGGCACGCGGCAGGAATTCGCAGATGAGTCCGACATCACGCCGCTGACTAATTCGAAATTCTGCGGTTCGGATTGCCGCCGGCAGGCATCAAATTTTTTAAGGCAGTGAAGACCGGTCATCTCTGTCCGACGGGAATTATTTGCCTGGCGGATTTAACGGCTGGGCGCTGGTTTTTGCGCCGGCATCTTATGCTTAGCCTAATAATGCGGCCATCTTTATTGCGGATGTCTGCATTTGGCAGGGGCAGTTTCTAATCTCGCAGCATTCCAACCATTTCCATGCCTGCCCGGTCCGGAGATGTATCGTTTCCCGACTCGCATCGTCCCATTTGGGGACAATGAATTGCATTTGCAAACCGTATGTTAATCAGAGTGATAATTTACGCTGTTTACGGGGCAAGGGCACTTAAACTGCTTTTCACTTAACGACGCCTGAATGTTCTCTGACAGTCAGGCGTTTGAAGAATTATGAAAGTCATTGATCGCAAAAACAATTTATCGGCCGAAAGTGCCCATCATGGGCGCAAGGATCAACCGGTGGCTGGTCCAAAAAACTCAAATGGCGCGACGCCCAGCGAAGATCTCGCGGCGAGCAACGCACGGTTGGCGCAGGAAAATGCGCAATTGACGCAAGAACGCGATTTGCTGCGGACGCTGATTGACAGCCTGCCCGATCGCATTTTTGTCAAAGACCGGCAGAGCCGGTTTTTGATCAACAATCTGGCGCATGTGCAGGCTTTGGGCGCAACTCGTCCGGATGAGGTGCTTGGCAAAACCGACCTAGAAATATTCACGCCGGAATTGGCCAAGCAGTATTATGCGGACGACCAGGCGTTGATGGAATCGGGGCAGCCGTTGAATAAAAACGAATTGACAGTCAATCGAGGAACCAACGAGAAGTACTGGCTGAAAACCACCAAAGTACCGTTGCGAGACAAGCAGGGCGTCGTCGTGGGTTTGATGGGCATCAGCCGTGACATTACGGAAATGATGCAGGTGGAGGAATCGAGAGCCGAAGCCCACCAGTTGTTGCAGGCCATCTTGGACAACATCCCCGACCGGATTTATTTCAAGGACACCGAATGCCGGTTTGTTCAATGCAACCAGGCGGTTGCCAGGCGTGTGGGTGTGGAGAACACGAAACAGGTCATCGGCAAGACCGACTTTGACTTTTATCCCCGGGAAAAGGCCGAGGAATTCCACCGGGATGAGCAGGAAACAATGAAGGCTGGCCAGCCTTTGATCAACAAAGTTGAGCGGGTTGCCCGTCCCGACGGCAAAGTTGTCTGGGCGTCCGTCACCAAAGTGCCGCTGCGGGATCAGAATGGGAAAGTCAAGGGGTTGGTGGGCATCAGTCGGGACATTACGGAAATAAAACAGGTGGAGGAGACGCTGATCCAGGAACGCTCACTTCTGCGCACACTGATTGACAACCTGCCGGACGGCGTTTATATCAAGGATACTGCGGGCCGGAAGACCATGGTCAACCCGGCCGACTTGAAGGTTCTGGGGTGCAAGACGGAGGCCGAGGCCATCGGCAAGAGCGATTTCGATCTCTTCCCGACGGACATTGCCGAAAAATTCTGGGCTGACGACCAGAAGGTGCTTCAGGGCGAGCCGGTGCTCAACCGGGAGGAGTATGTTATGAACGACGCGGGCGAGAAACGCTGGCTGTTGACCAGCAAGCTGCCGCTGCGCGATCAAGACGGAAGAATCACGGGGCTGGTGGGCATTGGCCGGGACATCACGGGGCAAAAACGGACGGAGGAGATGCTGCGCCAATCGAGTGACGAACTGGAGAAACAGGTTGCCAAGCGCACCGCTGAACTTTCGCAGGAACGCCTGCTGATGCGGACTCTGATTGACAGTCTGCCAGATGCCATCTATGCCAAGGATGCCGCCGGTCGAAAGACGATGGCTAATCCCGCCGACCTGAAAAATCTCAAATGCAACACCGAGGCAGAGGCCATCGGCAAGACCGATTTCGATTTGTTTACGAAGGACATTGCCGAAAAATTCTGGGCCGACGACCAGAGGGTCATGCAGGGCGAGCCGGTTATGAACCGGGAAGAGTTTTTCCTGAGCGACGAAGGCGAGAAGCAATGGCTGTTGACCAGCAAGCTGCCGCTGCGCGATCCGAGTGGAAAAATTGTCGGTCTGGTGGGAATTGGCCGGGATATCACGGGACGCAAACAGACGGAAGAGACGCTGTCCCGGGAACGCACCCTCCTGCGCTCGCTCACGGAAAACCTGCCGGGCTATGTTTATGCCAAGGACGGCAAAGGCCGGTTTGTCATGGCCAACGCGGGTGTGTCGCGCCAGCTGGGATTTTCGTCGCCCGGCGAGGTTATCGGGAAGTCGGATTTCGATCTGTTCCCGAAAGAACTGGCGGAGCGGTACCGCGCCGAAGAGGTCGAGATGTTGAAGTCCGGACAGGGGTTGACTAATCACGAAGGTCCCACCGTGGACGCGAGCAAGCCGGAAAAAAACCGGTGGGTTTCAACCACCAAGGTAATTCTGCGGGATGCTCAAGGCAAGGTGACCGGGTTTATCGGCCTTGGCCAGGACATCACGGATCGCAAGCAGGCGGAAGAGGCGCTGGCCCGGGAACGTTCCCTCCTGCGCACATTGATTGACAGTTTGCCGGATGCCATCTATGCCAAGGACGCCGCCGGTCGAAAGACGATGGCCAATCCCAGAGACCTGATAAATCTCAGCTGCAAGACCGAGGCGGAGGCCATAGGCAAGAGCGATTTCGATCTCTTTCCGAAGGACATCGCCGAAAAATTCTGGGCCGACGACCAGAAAGTTCTTCAAGGTGAGCCGGTCATTGACCGGGAAGAATATTTTCTGGGTGAAGCGGGAGAAAAACGCTGGCTGTTGAGCAGCAAGCTGCCGCTGCGCGATCCGAACGGACAAATCACCGGCTTGGTGGGCATCGGCCGGGATATCACGGAACGCAAGCGGGCGGAAGACGATCTGCGCAGCAGCGAGGGGAAATTGCGCCAGTCCACGACCCAACTGGAACGCAGCAATCGCGAACTGCAGGATTTTGCCTATGTGGCTTCGCACGATTTGCAGGAACCCCTGCGCAAAATTGTGGTCTTCGGCGAACGGCTCAAGGAAAAGAAAATTGAAGACTTGGGGCCGGAAGCGAAGGATTATCTGGAACGGATGCAGAAGGCGGCGTCGCGCATGCAAACGCTGATCAACGATCTGTTGACTTTCTCGCGGGTTACAACCAAGGCCCGTCCGTTTACGTCGGTTGATCTGGCCGAGGTGGCCGGCGATGTCGTGAACGATCTGGAGGGCCGGATCGAACAGGTCAAGGGACGCGTCGAGATAGTGGGAACACTCCCGGTCATTGACGCGGAGGCGTTGCAGATGCGCCAGTTGTTGCAAAACCTGATGGGCAACGCGCTCAAGTTCCGCCGTCCCGAAGAGGCGCCCGTGGTAAAAGTTGAAGCGCAAGTCTTCACCGACGTGCTCAACGCGGATATAGGCCCGCAGCAACTATGCAAATTGACGGTCAGTGACAACGGTATTGGGTTTGACGAGAAATATCTGGATCGGATATTCAATGTCTTCCAGCGGTTGCACACTCGCAATGAATACGAAGGCACGGGCATGGGGCTGGCCATAACCAAGAAGATTGCGTTGTATCACGGTGGCGCGATCACCGCAAAAAGCACACCGGGACAGGGGTCCACGTTTATTGTTACGTTGCCCGTGTCTCATCCAAAACAAGCACACAACGAATAAGGACATTATGAAAAAAGAAGGAAAAGTGATTACAATTCTGCTCGCGGACGACGATCCGGATGATCGACAGTTGACTCGCGACGCGTTTGCTGAAAACCGCCTCGCCAACATGCTTAATTGCGTGGAAGACGGCGAGGAGTTGCTGGAATACCTGCAACGTCGCGGCCGTTATGCCAACCTGAAGGACGCACCGTTGCCCGGCCTGATTCTGTTGGACCTGAACATGCCACGCAAAGACGGGCGCGAGGCACTCAAGGAAATCAAGGCGGACGCGAACCTGCGCCGGATTCCCATCGTCGTCCTCACCACGTCCAAGGCGGAGGAGGATATTTTACGCACCTATGATCTGGGCGTGAATTCCTACATCACCAAACCCGTGACATTCAAATCCCTGGTGGAACTGATCAAACTCCTCGGCCGATACTGGTTTGAGGTGGTTGAACTCCCGCCGGACGACGAATAAGAGTGTATGGCCGACGCCCCGGTCAAAGTGCTTTTGGTGGATGATGACGAGGATGACTATGTCATCACGCGTGATCTGATTTCACAAATCAGGGAACGCCGTTATCACCTCGACTGGTTCAACAGTTACGACGCGGCGGTGCCCGCCATCCGGCGCCAGGAACACGACATCTGCCTGCTGGACTATCGTCTGGGCGAGCGGACCGGACTCGAACTGTTGCGCGAATCTCAGTCCCTGAATATTCGCGCGCCGATGATTTTGCTGACCGGCCAGGGCGATCACGAAATTGACCTGGAAGCCATGAAGGCCGGGGCGGCGGACTATCTTATCAAAGGCCAGCTTAACGCCAACACCCTTGAACGCGCCATTCGCTACGCGATCGAAGGCAAGCGCGCTGAAGAACGCCTTCGCCGTGATCGGGATCTCATCAGCCGCATCATGGAAACCAGCCCCGTGGGCATCGTGGTAGCCAACCAGGCTGGAAAAATCACCTTTGCCAACCATCAGGCAGAAGAAGTCCTCTGCCTGGTCAAGGACTCCATTGTCAATGGAAATTACAGCGTTTTGGACTGGCGTATGACTGACGCGGAAGGCAACCCGCTTCCGGGGCAGGCGATGCCCTTGAAAAATGTTTTCGATTCCGGCCAGCCGGCGCAGGACATCCATCACGCGGTTGATCGTCCCGATGGCCACCGTACGCTGCTTTCAACCAATGCCACGCCCCTTTTCGATGCCGGCGGCAAGATTGATGGGATGGTAATCACGGTGGAAGACATTACCGAGCGGCTGATGCTGGAAGCGCAACTGCGGCAATCGCAGAAAATGGAGTCGGTGGGACAGTTGGCCGCCGGGGTGGCGCATGACATCAATAATATTTTGACCGTCATTCAGGGGCACGCGGGATTGTTGCTCAATGCCGTTCCGCCGGGTGCAGACTCGGTAAGATCCATCAAACAAATTTCCGCGGCTTCCGAGCGCGCAGCCAGTTTCATCCGGCAATTGCTCACCTTCAGCCGCAAACAAATTTTTCGATCGAAGATTCTCGATTTAAACGCGGTGCTTCAGAATTTGAAAGGAATGCTCCCGCGGCTGATCGGTGAGGACATCTCGCTGGAAACCCATTGTCATGCGGACTTGCCGTGCATCCAGGCAGATACCGGGATGGTTGAGCAGATTGTCATGAATTTGGCGGCCAATGCCCGTGACGCCATGCCCAAGGGCGGCAAACTCATAATCAGGACTTCGGTTGCCGAAATTGACGCCGCCTACATCCGGCAACATCCCGAAGCCCGGGTAGGGTGGTTCGTCTGTTTAACCGTGTCCGACACTGGCTGTGGCATGGACCCCCAGGTCTTGCGGCGGGTTTTTGAACCGTTTTTCACCACCAAGGAAGTCGGCAAAGGAACGGGATTGGGACTGGCCACCGTTTATGGCGTCGTCAAACAACATCACGGCTGGATCGAAGTCCAGAGCGAAGTTGGTGTCGGCACCACCTTCAAGGTTCTGCTTCCCGTGGCTGGCAAAGCCGGGGATGCACCCGTTGATCCGGCTGTAAAACACGAGACTGTCCGGGGAGGCAAGGAAACCATTCTGCTCGTCGAGGATGAAATTGGCCTGCTGGAACTGGTGCGGGATATCCTCCAGCATTATCATTACCATGTTTTGATTGCTTCCTCGGGTGCCGAAGCCTTGCGGGTTTGGGATGGGAGCAAGGGCGAGGTTGATTTGCTCTTTACCGACATGGTTATGCCGGGCGGCATGACGGGCGGTGAGCTGGCTGTGGAATTGAAAAAGCGAAAGCCGGAACTCAAAGTAATCTACGCCAGCGGTTATAGCTCCGCGCTGACGGGAAAAGAATTTTCCCAGGGCGAAAACATCTTTTTGGCGAAACCCTATCAGCCGGTTCAGGTGGCCCGGCTCATTCGAAATACCATTGATGGTACTGCCAAAACCCAGCCACAGCCTCCCGCTGTAACCAATGCCGCTCCCGTGCCGGCACCGGTTCTGGCCGGGCAACCAGCCTGAAGTCTCGGAGATTGTGTCAACGAATTCGCGCGGCCAGTTCTTCCGCCGGATAAGTCCAGATTTCCGCCAGCGTCGGATGGTAATGCGGCATCACGGCCAGTTCGTGAACCGTCATGCGTTTGGCCATCGCCGCAACGATTTCATGAATGAGTTCACCGCCCGCCGGCCCGATGCACGCGCCGCCGAGAATTTCGCCTGACTTCGGGTTGGCCAGCAGTTTCACGAAACCGTCCTTCGCCTCCATGATCAGCGATTTGCCATGTTCATTGAACGGATAGCTTGCGGCCACATGCGGGATGCCATGTGCCTGTGCTTTCTTTTCCGTCAATCCCACGAAGGTCACCTGCGGTTCGGTGAAAACAACCGAAATCAACAACCGGTAGTCCATCTGTTGCCGGCGGCGCGGCTGCGCAATGTTGTGAGCTGCCAGTTCGCCTTGCTGCACGGCCAGGTGAACGATTTCATGTGGTCCGGTGCAATCGCCCGCCGCGTAAATGTGCGGCGCGCTCGTTTGCATGAACTCATTGGCCACGATACGGCCGCGCTCGCAGGCGACCCCGGCTCCAGTCAGGTTGAGTGACGCTGTATTTGGCATGCGGCCCAGCGCGAATAAAATTTCCCCGGCGGAAACCGACACCATTTTCCCTTCATGCTGAAAGGAAACGGTTTTCAAACGTCCGTCGCGCTTCGTATTAATGAGTTTGGTGTTCGTAAAAATTCCAATGCCTTCGCGTCGGAAAACCTTTTCAATTTCCACCGCGGCATCGGTGTCGAATTCGCGCAAAACATGTTTGCTACGCTGGATGAGCGTGACCTTGACGCCGAATCGCGCGAAGAATTGCGCAAATTCGCAAGCAATCGCCCCGCCACCAAGCATGATGAGCGATTTTGGCAGCCGCTCCAATGCAAGCGCGTCGTCGCTGGTCAGATAGCCGGTTTCGCGGAGTTGGGGCAGGGGAAGCGGGGCAACGGTTGAACCGGTGGCGATGATGAAGTTTTTTGCGGTAATTTTGGCAGGGACGCGCTGCCGCGCGTCCTGGTCCTGCACAGCGGGATCGGCCCTGCCAAGTTGAATCGTGTGCGCATCAAGAAACCGGGCGTTGGCGCGGATGAATTTGAATTTGCCGCTGACCAGTTGTTGCCGGCGATAATCCGCAAAATCCTTGATGAGTACATTTTTTCGCGCCATGACTTTTTTGAAGTCGAAGCCGATCTTTTCGGCGCGGATGCCCCACGGTCTGGCATGGCTCGCCAGATGCATGACTTCGGCGGCATAAAGCAACGCCTTCGTGGGCATGCACCCGCGCAGGATACACAGACCGCCGACCTCCTCGCCGCCTTCGATGACGGCGGTTTTCAAACCCGCGCCCGCCGCCGTTCTGGCCGCCGCGTAACCGGCACTGCCTCCGCCGAGGATGACCGCATCATAGTCAAATGGTTTCACACCGGAGAGGATGGGAGTGATTTCAAATTTGACAATCCGATTTAACAGTCTAACGATTCTTCTGTTTACGAACCATGAGCAATATCATTTACCCGCGCAGCCCGCGCGAAACGATGGACGGCTGGGGCTACCTGCCGCGTTACCTTGATAAAATCCGCCTGCACCTCGCGGGCAAACTGCACGCCGATTACCAGGAAAACCTCGGCAAGGGCTTTGACGGCATGTGGCTTAAATACGCCGGCGTCACGCATGAACAAATGATTGAAGTGGTGAAAAAATCCATCACCGACGGCGAAGTCTGCGACTGGGTGCGGCAAAACGTGAAAAAGTCCGCCGCCGAAAAAGCCGCGCACCTCAAGGACATGTTGAGCCGGCCGCTGGCCAATGACGCGCAAGCCGTGGCGCGGCTGCAAATGCGCAAGCAGGAATGCGGTGCCGGAAACCGCGACGACATCAAATGCTTTGTGGACGTGATTGACGCGGACGAAAAGCGGATTTAACGCGTCGGAAAAAACCGTCACTGCCCGGAGTAGAAGGCGTCCACTTTGGCGGCGACATCCTTGTAGCCGATGTCCATTTCGTAGATGAGCTTGAGTTGCTCGATGGCTTCCTCTTTTTTGCCCATGCTTTCGAGCACGCAACCGAGGTTGTAAACGAGTTCTTTTTTCTCATCATCAAAGACAGCCTTTTCCTTGATGGCGCCTTGAAGCGTGCGCGCGGCCATGTCGAACATCTTGCGCTTTGCGTAGCACTGCGCGAGATAACCCAGCGCGGCAAGGCGTTTGTGCGGGTTTTTCTGCGCCTGTTGAAATTCTGCAACCGCCTCGTTGATTTTGCCCGTTTGAAAGTAAAGCTGCCCCATCTCAAACCGGAGCGCCAGGTCCGTCGGGTATTTTTCCACGCGCTTCTGGCAGTCGGTCATTTGGAAATCAAGTTTCGCCGCCTGAATTTTCGCCGCCTGTTCGGCGTAATCCGGCGCTGCGGAATCGAGCTGTTCCATTTGATGTTCAAACCGGCGCACGGTGGTGATGGCCACGGCATTTTCGAGTGACGCGTCGTTGCCCATCTCGGAACCTTTGATGCGCTCGTAAAGCGCGAGCGCGCGATCGAACTGTTTTTTTTGCGTGTAAAGTTCCGCCAGCGAGCGCGTGAGTTTGAGATTATTGGGTTCGGATTGCAGCCGGTCCTCGTATTCGCCGATCAAGCGCTCGGTGACGTCCTCAGTTTTGACGACGCGTTTTTCCTGTTCCAGCGAGGCGGCTTCCTTTTTGTTCTTCAGAATGTCGCGGTAGGAACCCTGGCCACCTTCGAGCGCGGCGTAGCCGCCCTGGTCCAGCGTCTTGCGCGCGGACAAATCCTTGAGCGCCTGGTTCAACTCCCCGTCGTTGGGCGTCTCGCGCAACAGATCCATTAAGATTTGTTCCCCGCGGTTGTGTTCTCCCCCGGTCACATCGCCCGCCGCCGCGAGCGCGCGCGCGAAGGCAATCGCCAAATCCCGGTCCTTTGGCGAATTATTCGACAGCGTTTCGTAGGACAAAACCGCCGTTCGCGGCAATTCCAACACGGTGGCGGCATCAACGATGATCCGGTGTGCGGCGGAACTGTTCGGGTCGCCGTTCAAAATCTGCTCGGCAATGGCCATGGCTTCGGCGGGATTTTTGCCCATGGCCATTTTCGCCTTGGCGACCTGAGGCGAAGATCCCGCGCCGCTCCACATTTTCTTGAAGAATCCGCCGCTGGCGCCGCATTTCTGGAATTGCGCCTCGCGCAGCGCCTTGCGGCAATCGTAAAAACCCGGCTCTTTTTCGAGCGCCTGATTGAACAGCGTGATCGCGTAATCCAAATTTTCCCGCTGCGTGGCCTCGACCGCCTTGGTGAACAGCATTCGCACGTCGCGCGGAATGTCATTGATGCTTTTTTCTGCCATAGTATTTGCCTGATTAAATCAAAAAATGCGCCGGTTGTGGAAAAAATCAACTCCGAAAACCTGCCGGGTCAGCCGCACTGCGCCTTGTGCCGCAGGGCGTGATCTACCAGCACCAGCGCGGTCATCGCTTCCACCATCGGCACCGCGCGCGGCAGGACGCAGGGATCGTGCCGGCCACGGCCCTTGAGCGTCGTGTTGTGAAACTGCTCGTCCACCGTATCCTGCTCGTGCATGACGGTGGCCACGGGCTTGAATGCCACGCGGAAGAAAATCGTCTGCCCGTTCGATATGCCGCCCTGAATGCCCCCGGAGAAATTCGTCGTCGTGAAAACCTTCCCGTGTTTCGCGCGAAACGGATCATTGTGCTCGCGTCCGGTGAGCTCGATGCCGCTGAAGCCGGAACCCACCTCGAACGCCTTGGACGCGGGCAGGCTCAACATGGCCTTTGCCAGATCCGCCTCCAGTTTGTCGAATACCGGTTCGCCCCAGCCCGCCGGCACGCCACGCGCAATGCCTTCGACGACACCGCCCACGGTGTCACCTGCGCGCCGCATTTTTTCTATGAGCCGGATCATTTCTTCCGCCGCCGTCCGGTCCGGACAACGGACGATGTTCGACTCGACATCCTTGAACCTGACCTTGTCTGGGTTCACATCGGCAATGAGGCGCTGAACCTGTTTGACGTAAGCCAAAGTCTCGACACCGAACCGTTCGCGCAGAATTTTCTTCGCAATGGTACCGGCAGCCACCCGGCCAATCGTTTCGCGCGCGCTGGCGCGGCCGCCGCCCTGCCAGTTGCGGATGCCGTATTTGGCGAAATAGGTGAAATCCGCGTGCGACGGGCGGAACTTCGTCTTCATTTCCGCGTAGGCTTCGGACCGGGCATCCTCATTTTTCACCCAAAGACAAATCGGCGTGCCGAGCGTCTTGCCGCCGAATGTGCCGGAAAGGATTTGCACCGTGTCGGATTCCTTGCGCGGTGAGACGATTTTGGACTGCCCGGGCCGGCGCCGGTCCAAATCGGGCTGGATGTCCTCCTCGGTGAGCTTGAGGCGCGGCGGGCAGCCGTCCACGACTACGCCCACGCCGCCGCCGTGGGATTCGCCCCACGTCGTGATGCGGAACAGTTGCCCGAAGGTGCTTGCCATGCCGCAATCATGCAAAAAAAACATGTACTGGTCAACCTATCCGCAGATTTCACAGATGGTGCGAATTCATTCAGCAATTACCATTCTGCGAAAATCTGCGTAATCTGCGGATTAACTTGAAACTTGAAACCTGAAACCTGAAACTCCAATGAATGAACCGCATCGTGGAACGCTTTGCGCGGCTGAAGCGCGAAGGTAAGAAGGGTTTTATCGTCTATATCGGCGCGGGTGATCCAAATCTGGACGCCACGCGCCGGCTCGCGCTGGCCTTCGACCAGGCGGGCGTGGACGTGCTGGAATTGGGCGTGCCGTTCAGCGATCCGCTGGCTGATGGGCTGGTGAACCAGCTCGCCGCGCAACGCGGCCTCGAATCCGGAACCACTCCGCCCAAAGTTCTGGCCACTGTGGCAGCCGTCCGCCAGCACTCGCAAATACCGATCGTCCTCTACATTTATTTCAACCTCATTCACAAGGTTGGCTTGGAACGGTTCATCAAAGATGCGGCCAAGGCGGGTGTGGACGGTCTGCTGGTGCTCGATTTACCGCCGGAGGAATCGGACAATTACGAATCGCTGATGCGCCGTGCCGGTCTGTGCCACATTTATCTCGTCGCCCCGACCACGCCGGAAGACCGCATGAAATCCATCGTGAAGCGCGGCGCGGGATTTATTTATTACATTTCGCGCGAAGGCGTGACCGGGATGCAGACGAGCGTCGCTTCGAATCTTGCGTCACAAGTCGCCAAAATTCGCGCGCACACGGATTTGCCGGTCGCCGTCGGCTTCGGCATTTCGAATCCCAAACAGGCGAGGCTCGTCGCGTCGTCGTCGGACGCCGTCGTCGTTGGCAGCGCGGTGGTGAACCAGATTGCCATGCACGGCCAATCACCGGAACTGGTGAAATGCGTGGGTGCGTTTGTGAAGTCGCTGGTGTCGGCGGTGAAGGGCGTAAAGGGCATGTGAATCACACAACGGGATTACGCCGTTCCTCCATCGGCTAAACCCAAAAAATCGAAGTCGAATGATTGGCGGCGAGCGAAACGCGGCGTTTAGAGCCGGTGCGAAAAACTATAGGAGCTGACGTGAGGAGGCTTGTTCTGGCCGCAAATCGGAGGTTTCTGATGAAGGTTAAGACTCGTTACCGTCCCCTACAGAAGATGGGTGTTTTTCAAACGAACTCCCAACGCCGCACTCATTGGCACACTTACCTATTTCCTCCGGAATTCTGGTTAGGGCGGTTCAAGGTTTGACTGGTGCGGTCCAATGATTTTATGGTGAAACCAATTTTACTTTCGGATTTTGCGCCCGGATCTCCGTCAGCGACGGCAGCGCGAGGAACTCGGCGGCGTCCAGCAGTTCTTTCTTCTCATTTGGATCCTCGGTGCGAGCCGCCAGGTTATTCAACACGGGGATGGCGTCGCGGCTGCCGAACTGGATGGTGGACTCAACGGCCGCCGCGCGAATGTCTTTGTCTGAATTGGTCAGTGCCGAAAGGATGGTCTGCAACGATTGGGTGTCGTCATGGGCCTGCAACTCCTGGAGTTTGTCAATTTGAGACTGAACATAGGCCTCATGTTCTTGAGCCAGCTTGTTCGTGTCAGCGGCAACTTGAGCGATGCTCACGGCAACGTTCGCCGCCGTCGCCTTGTCGGCGGTTGGAGAAATGGCCGGAGCGGCGGGTTGGTCCTTCCGGACGGTTGAAAATTTCGCCGGTTGAGCGGGTGCAGCCAGATGCTTCAGGAAAAATACGCCGGCTAATCCGGCCAATCCGGCCAGCAGCACCGCGATGACAATTTTAGGTCTCATGGCGAAAATCTGGAATGGTTGGATGAAAAATAAAAGAAAAACCGGTCCAAAACAGCCTGCGCTATTTTGGACCGGTTTGAAACAACTAAAAGCTATTAGCTCGCCGGCACGAGTTTGCCACTGGCACTGCCCGTTGCGCCGCCGGTCAAAGCCGTCGGATCGGGAACGTCCTTGTTAATTATTGTTGAATCAGCACCGAGGCCGCTGAGAGTTTTCGCCTTGTAGCTTACAGAGACCTTCTGGTTGCCGTTCTTATCTATGGCCGAGCCGTTTTCCTTATAGGAATAGAAGCCGCTGATCTCAAACCACTCGGAGGAAGCTTCTTCGCTCAAGATCTTGTCCAAGACTGGTGTTTCACTATCTGTAAACACGGGATCGGTGTAAACATCTATTTCAAGAAGGCCGGCTTCTTGATACTTGTAGGCGCCATTCTTGCCATCAACGGTATTATCCAGCGTGTCAGACCAAACCATGGTCACATTACCATCGGTGGTGAGGTCATTCTCGATCGTCGTCTTGTTGATGACGAAAACATCATAGGGATAGTACAGGTCAGACGCCAGTATCGTGCCTTTGGGAGCGCCCGCTTGTTTCAGCACGTCTTTTGACGTGACGCGCGCCTGTTTAATGTTGCCGTTCGCGTCGTAATAGCTAACGGACAGCTTGATGTTCAGCGGAATGTAGATGTCGTTGCCAATGACGACGGCTTGAGCCTTGTCAGCCGCGAAAGCCATCAGCCCGGCGGCCAATGCGCCCATCAGAATTTTGTTTGTTTTCATATCCGTTATTTTCATTATTGTTATTATTTTCGTTGGTTAGTTAAGTCTTAACGCCGCCTTGTTGTTCCTCTTCAACTGAAGAGGCTGAACTTGAGAAGAACTGTATGTTAACGGGTGATGTTGTCAACAAGGAATAATAATGTTTCCGTCGGTTGAACTCGTCCTGGGACTATCTTGGGAATGAAGATTTGGGCGCGACTGGGGCACCGGCGCTGGGGAAACGCGCGGGTGCGTTTGTGAAATCGCTGGTGTTGGCGGTGAAAAGTTTTTGAATCAAAGACAGGAATACCCGCTTTAATTATTGGGTGCAGCCGATGAATTCTGGTTTTGCGCCTGCCTGCGGGCAGCCCTTTCGGCTTTCTGTTGAGGCGTTGGCCTGACCAGTTCGAGGCTGGGCAGCGCAATAAAATTGGCGGCTTCAATCAGGGCAGCTTTTTCCTCGGGGTCTTCATTGTGGGCCGCCAGGTTTTTCAGAATGGGAATGGCATTGGTGCTGCCAAACTGCTCGGTGCCTTCAATGGCAGCCATTCGGATCTCCTTGTCGGGATTGGTCAGGTCGACCAGGATGTTGGACAGGGAGGCCGTATCGTCGTTCATGGACCATTGCTCGAGGCGGTCCTTCTCGGCATCAATGGCCGCCTGCTGTTGTTCTGGCGTCGGTGCCGCAGCGACGGGCGCAGGTGCGTGTGGCGGAACAGCCGTGATGGTGGGAGCGGTTTGGGGCGTGGCAGGTTTGGTTTTGGCAACGGTGATTGGCGCCGCTGGCGGAGGTGAACCCCGGTGTTTTATCAAAATAATACCAGTCACGCCGGCCAATCCGGCCAGCAAGATCAGGATGACGATTTTCGGCCTCATATTTCCTTGAATCCTATACTTTGAATCAACCATTTAACAAAGCAAAAAACCGATCCAAAACAGCCTCATGCCATTTTGGATCGGTCTGAATACTGCAAAACAGTTATTAGTCAATCAGCTTGCCGCTGCCGTTTGCAGTGGCGCTGCCGCTCACGGGCAACAAGATGTCGGTCACATCAAAGTCGTAACCGCTGCCGCTAAGGGCTTTGGCGCTGAATTTTTGAGAAAAGGTGTATTTGCCAGCACTGCTGATAGCCGATGAACTTTGTTTTAAGCTGTATTGGCCGTTGACTGAAAAGTAATAAGTGTTATCAGCAGGAAAATCGACGAAGCCATCGCTGTAAAAGCTAAGAGTTTCCTGGCCGACCTCAGTGTATTTATAGGCACCATTGGCTTTGTTTACTTCATCCCACGAGAGTCTTTGGAGATTGATAAAAACATTACCATTTTCGGTCAGGTCAGCGAGCACCGTGGTCTTATTGATGGCGTAAATATCGCCATCCCAAGTGGCCAACTCCGTACCTTTGGGGTAGTCTAAATAAGCCAGGATTTGTTTGGAAGTGACTTTGACCGTCTTGATCGAGGTGCCACTCACGTAGCTCACGGTCAATTTGACATTCGCCGGAACGAAAAGGTCGTTTCCAATGACCACACCAGCTTGAACCTTGTCGGAAGCGAAAGCCATCAGCCCAGCGGCCAATGCGCAACCCAAAACAGCTTTATTCATTTTCATATTCATTATTTTTTGGTTATTTAGTTAAGTTTTAACAATCTGCCACTGTTCCTCTTCAGCTTTAAAAGCTGAACTTGTGACGGATTGTATGATGATAAGCGCTTTTGTCAACATGGAATTTTGACTATTTTTGACTGGTTGGAGGCTGTTTTCCAAGTGTTTGCAATGGGTTTCCACAGGACACACCGGTCGGGATGCCGGGATGCCTGCGGGATTGCAGTTGATGTTTCCTGTGGTTTGGCCCTTAATTCATGGCTGAGATTACGAACGCATCAGATAAGGATTAACACGGATTGAATCGGTGAAAACCCGTGAAATCCGTGTCCAAAAATGAAAAACAATACCGACAGCAAAGACCGATTCGTCATTATCATGGCCGGCGGGCGGGGCGAGCGGTTCTGGCCGTTGAGCCGCGAGAAAATGCCCAAGCAACTGCTCACGCTGCTCGGCAAACGGTCGTTCCTTCAGCAGGCTGTTGACCGCGTGCTGCCGCTCGTGCCGGCCAAAAACATTTTCGTCATCACCAATGAGGCACAATTGCCGGAAGTCCGTAAACAGCTTCCTACAATTCCCGAATCGAATCTGGTCGCCGAGCCGGTTGGCCGCGACACCTGCGCCGCGGTCACGCTCGGCGCGGCCTTGGTTGGCGCGCGTTCGACGACGGGCGTGATGGCGGTATTGCCCGCCGACCACGTCATTCCCGATGAGAAGAAATTCCAGCAGGTGTTGGGCGACGCATTTGATCTGGCCGGGCGCGGCCGGGCGATTGTGGCGATTGGCATCAAGCCGACGGAGCCGGCGACGGGCTACGGTTACATTCAGGTTGGCGAGGCGTTGCCGCCGCCGCAGGGCGCGAAGAAATACAAGACCACCTTTTTCCGCGCGGAACGGTTTGTCGAAAAGCCGTACTTCGACAAGGCGCTGGAATACGTCAACAGCGGCCAGTATCGCTGGAACGCCGGAATGTTCGTCTGGTCGTTTGTGACGGTCACGGAAGGGTTGCAGAAACATCAGCCGGAAATGTACGCGGCCTGCCAGCGCTGGTTCAAAGTGGCGAACCTGCCGGCGAAACTCGCCAAAGTGCTGGCGAAGGAATATCCCGGCATCAAAAAAATCTCGATTGATTATGCGCTGATGGAGCACGCGCAAAACGTCATCGTGGCCGACGGCGCGTTCGAGTGGGACGATCTCGGTTCTTGGACGGCGCTGGCGCGGCATCTCAAGGCCGACCCGGAAGGAAATTGCGCCGTGGCGGAATTCATTCATGTGGATGCCGCGCGGAACATCATCTTCGACGCGCGGACGAAAAATCGCACCCCTATCGCCGTGGTCGGCCTGCGCGATTCCATTCTGGTGCAGACGGACGACGCGGTGCTGCTCGCGCACAAAAGCCAGGCACAAAAGGTCAAGGAGCTGGTCAAGAAACTGGCTGACGACGCGAAGTTGAAAAAGCTGGTTTGAGCCGCTGTTAAAGCAGAAGCAGTCGACGTGAGGAAGTTCATTATTTACGATTTACGCGATGTGAATGGATTGCAGGCGGAATTGTAAATAATGATTTCAGTCAGCGCTTCATGCCGGTTGTGAGCGCTAATTCGCAGTGGTTTTGCTTTTCATTTAAATGATTCGCGTTTAATATCGCCAGCGTTTATGGCTGATTCAAACCCGCGCGCCGACGGCCGCGCTCCCAATCAACTCCGTCCGCTGCGCTTTCAAAATCACATCGCGCCGCATGCTGCCGGTTCGACGCTCGTCGAATGGGGCAACACGCGCGTCATCTGCGGAGTTAGCATTGAGGAAACCGTCCCGCGTTGGATGAAGGAACAAAAGGTCGAGGGCGGCTGGATCACCGCCGAATATTCGATGCTTCCCTATTCCACCCTGACGCGCAAACCGCGCGACATCTCCAAGGGCAGGCTCGACGGCCGCTCTTCTGAAATCCAGCGGCTGATCGGCCGTTCCATCCGTGCCGCCGTGGACCTGGAAAAATTCGGCGCGCGGACAATTTGCGTGGATTGTGATGTATTGCAGGCCGACGGCGGCACGCGCACGGCGGCAATTACCGGCGCGTTCGTTGCGCTCTCGCTCGCGGTGAAAAAATTGATGGCCGAGAAAAAGATTTTCACCAGCCCGATCATCTCCGGCGTCGCCGCCGTCAGCGTCGGCATCGTCAACGGCCAGCCATTGCTCGACTTATGCTACACCGAGGACGTGGGCGCCGCCGTGGACATGAATCTGGTGATGAACGCCGCCGGCCAATTCATTGAACTTCAAGGCACCGGCGAGGAGGCGACCTTTACTGACGCGCAGCTGGCCGATTTGCTTGCGCTCGGCAGGGCGGGCATCCGCGAACTGCTTGCCGCCCAGGAAAAAGCGCTGTTGGAGTCCAAGCTTTAGCTTGTTTCGGCCACGCTGAAGCGGGAACTCCAACGAGAATTGCAAAACCCATGTCGCTCTCAAAACGTCTGCGGCGAAAACCCAAACCTTCGCAACCCACGCGTCTATGGCTCATCCGCCACGCCGAGGTCGAATCACGTTATCGGCACACGTTTGGCGGGCGGATCAACATGAATCTTTCGCCCCGGGGCCGCGCGCAAGCCGGTAAGCTCGCCGAATATTTGCGCGGCAAGAAGTTCGACGCCATTTATGCCAGCCCGATGAAGCGCGTCCAGCAAACGCTGGCTCCGGTGCTCAAAAACAGCACGCTTGCGCCGGCCATTCTGCCCGGATTGCGCGAAGTGGATTTCGGCGATTGGACGGGGTTCAACTGGGAGGAAGTGCGCAAAAAATTCGGGGTTCATCCCTACGACTGGCTGGACGAAATTGAGCTGGGCGCGGTACCCAACGGCGAAACGGGCGTTCAATTCCGCGCCCGCGTCGAGCCATGCCTGTTTGAAGTCATCCGGCGGCATCCGGGCGGGACGGCGGCGATTTTTTGCCACGGCGGGGTCATCCGCATGATGCTGGCCATTTTGCTCGAACTGCCGCTGCCCAAGACCAATGCATTCGAAATTGAATACGCCAGCGTCACGCAGGTCGCACTGCATCCGCATCTGAACGAAATCGAACTGCTCAACTACACGCCGTGGCGGGATGGCATCGCATGAAACGACAATCGCTCTGGTGCGTTTCGGTCATCACGACGCCTGAAGCTGAAGACGCGGTATCCGAACTTCTCGGCGCGGTGCTCGGCCAGCCGGTCTCGGCCTATTTCAACCTGGAAACCGGCGTGAGCAGGGTCACGGTTTATTGTGAACAGAAACCGGCTCCTTTTTTAGAGGCCCGCGAAAAAATCCTTGCCGGGTTGAGTCAAATCAAAAGCTGCGGACTGAAAATTGGCTCCGGCAAGGTCACGCTGGCAAAAGTCCGGCGCGAAGATTGGGCGGAATCGTGGAAACGGCATTTCAAGCCCATTGAAATCGCCGATGCCTTGCTCGTCAAACCGAGCTGGAGCAAAAAAGTTCCGCGCAAAAATCAGGCGGTCGTCGTGCTGGACCCCGGACTCAGCTTCGGCACCGGCCAGCATCCGACGACGGCGTTTTGTCTGCGCGAACTGGCCAGGAATGGGAAAAAACGGCCACACTGGTCATTTTTAGACATGGGCACCGGGTCGGGGATCCTGGCGATTGCGGCGGCGAAGCTGGGTTATTCGCCGGTTTACGCCTTCGATTTTGATCCTGAAGCGGTTCGCGTTGCGCTTGCCAACGCCCGCGCGAATGGGGTTCATAAAAAACTGCGGATTGTACGTAAAGACGTGACAAAACTGAGGATTCACGCGGTGCGACAATACGATTTGATTTGTGCGAATTTGATTTCGACGCTGCTGATTTCCGAACGGCGGCGGATCGTGGCGCAATTGGACCATGGCGGGACGCTCGTACTGGCGGGTATTTTGAAATCAGAATTTTCACAGGTGCAAAAAGCATTTGCGGAACTTGGATTGAAACTTGCTGGAAGGAAAATGGAAGGCGAGTGGTGTTCGGGTTCGTTTAATTTCGCCAAAGAATATTTGGGAAATTTTTTTTGAATGACAAACACGCCATTCGGTCTTATACTCAGAGCGAAGCGGTTAGCCGTCAACCAACAAGGAAGGTTGAAGGCGCTGTTAGACGCTGCTCGATATGAGTTGTGTTATGAAAAGAATGATGGAAGTAATAACGGAGGCTGTTCAGGATCCTAAACATCCATTCCGCAAGCTGGATCATCAGCCAAAAAAACCACTCAAAAACCGTTACGAACGCAGAAAAGTAAAGGAGTATCTGCATCTCGGTGACTGGCAGGAAGAAATGGCATGAGAAATCCTGCCCCACTTGATTGAATGAGCCGCGCGTGAGCGCGGCCTTTTCTTTAATGACGGCGTGCCAATTGGCATTCCGGGCAGAGACCGAAAAATTCGAGTTTGTGAGTCACGCCGGTGAAGCCGTTCGCGGCGGCAATGCGCGTCTCAATCTCGCGGGGGAAGCATACCCCGATTTCAACCACTTCCGCGCAACGCGTGCAAACCAAGTGATGGTGATGGCCGTCGTCGCCCTCGCCGACCAGTTCAAACCGGGCCGTACCGTCGCCAAAGTCAAACCGCTTCACCATTCCCAGTTCTTCGAGCAGGTGCATGGCGCGGTAAATTGTGGCCAGATCGCATTGGCCCGGAGGCAGGGCGTCGAAGATTTCCTTGTTCGTGAACGGATGGGGATGTTGCCGCAAAATTTCCAGAATCGCCGCGCGCGGACCGGTGATCTTTCGCGCCTGCCGGCGCAAACGGCCAGTCAATGCGGACATTTCCTGCCGCTGGTGGGAGTGGGAATGCGCGCGCGGTTTTGTTTTGGAAACGGCTTTTTTCATGTGGCGGTCAGGCCTTCAAATGGAAAAAAAGAATCAAGGCGGCAATCGCGCCAAAGCCGGCGGCAAAATTGACCAGCACGAGTTTTTTATGGTGTTTGAAAATTTCGCCCAGCACGGCGTGGGCGGCCAGATATAAAAAGCCGCCGCCCGCGTTCGCCAGTGCGAGCGCCAGCCAGAAATCGGAAGCGCTCCGCAACACCAGCCAGCCCAGCAGTCCGCCCAGAATGGTGGTGGATTCGACCGCCGCCACCAGCCACAACATTTTTCCGCGTTGATATCCGCCGCCGAGCAGCAACGCGCCCAGCGCGAGGCCTTCCGGAAATTTATGCACGCAGATTGCGAACGTGATGGACAGGCCCACCGGCCGGGTTTCTTCGTTGCCCGCTGCCAACGCCAGCCCGTCCACAATGCAATGGATGGACAATGCCATCATCATGGCCGTGGCGAATTCAGCCAGGCGATGTGTGGTGGCCTCGTCGAAATGGCTGGCGGCGCACGCTGGACAGACATGGTAAACGTACTTGGTGACGAACGCGAAAAGGAAATAGCCCGATGCTCCCGCCAGCAGGAATTGCCACCAGGGCAGGGCTTCCAGACATTCCGGCGCGATGCCGCAAACGGCGACACCCAGCAGCGTTCCCGCGCCCAGGCTGATGAAGGCGCAAAGCTGTTTGTGCGTTCGCGCCAGCCAGGCGCTCATTATGCCGCCCGCCAGCGCGATGGCAAACGCCGCGAAAATCTGGAATAAAATGGGTGCGTTGATCATATCATTTCAAATGCAAATCATTTGCATCTAAATATGACAAAAATGCCGTCCGGTTGCAAATGCAATCGAACGGCGGAAAACGGCTACTTCATCAGCAGCATCTGGCGCGCTCGCTTGATGGCGAGGGTCAGACGGCGCTGGTAATGCGCGGGCATGCCGGTGTATTTGCGCGGCAGGATGCGGCCAGCGTCGGTCACATATTGCCGGAGCAAATTGGTGTTCTTGTAATCGAGCGCGTCGGCGGTAAAGTCAATCTTCGGCTTCGGCCTCGGGGTGCGTTTTTCCGTCTGGCCGCGGCGCGAACCGCGGCGGTCCTTGTCGGCATGGGTTTTGCGGGGCATAATTACTTGATTTCGCGGTGAAGTGTGTGGCGGCGGAGCGCCGGATTAAACTTTTTGATCTCCAGCTTTTCCGTCTTCAGCTTCTTGTTGCGGCTGGTGGTGTAGCGCGAGGGCGACTTGCCCAGCTTGCGCGCTTCCGTGCATTCAATGGTGATGGTTTCGCGCGACATAAATTATTCCTTCTCCTTGACGGTCTTTTCCTCCGGCTCGTCGTCATCGGTTTCGACTTCCGAGACGCCGGCGCTGTCAATCGTGCCCAACTGGCCGATGCGGCGTGAGCGCAACGCGCCTTCGCGTTCCAATTGTCCCTGCGCTTCGACCGTAAACCGTGTCCACGGGATCGCCTCGAGGCGCGCCTTGGGAATGTTCTTGCCGGTCAATTCACAGACCCCGTAGGTTTTTTTCTCGATGCGTTTGAGCGCTTCCTCGATTTCATAAACCGCGTCCTGATCGGATGACAGCAAGCTCAACGCAAAATCGCGGTCGAAATTGTCGGTGCCGGAATCGGCCATGTGCAGACTGTAGCCGGGCAGTTCCTGTGCGGATTCCTTGGCCAGGCCGTTCATCTGCCGGAGCAGTTGCTCGCGCAATTCCAACAGCCGCTGGCAATACTTTTGCCACTCGGCCTTGACCTTTTTCGGATCGGCGGTGGCATGGGCTTTAAGCATTGGACGCCCGAGGATCGCCGCAGTGGCGGAAATCTGTGATTTGCCGGTCGTTTTTTTCTTTATGGTCACGTTTTAAAAATCAGTTTTGATTCGTCAAGAGCGCGGGAATGTAGCAAAGGGCCTCAAATACGCCACACAAATTTTCAGTTTTTTTAGGGCGGCATATAACCCGCGCCATCCACTGCCAACACTGTAACCAACGGGATTATGAAATTCCATCGTCATGTTGGACGTTTGCAGCAGGTGGCGCACCAATCGGCGGAGATTGGATTAGCCGCGCTGGCCCGGGAGCACCGGCCTCCGGCACGGCGGAGTTTTGGAAAACATCGAACACTCAACATCGAGTGACGGTGACGGTAGAGCGCAATTTACGACGTCTGGAGTGAGTGCGGATTTTATCAATGCCGAGTCAGACCAGCTTTCGTTTTCGCCGGCTGATTGGCAGAATGGTAATTCAGAATACGTATTTGTCTATTTTGCCCGTTCTGCGCAGACGTAGCGCTTAATGTCAACGGACAATACGCTCCCGTATTAGGCACACTTCCCCCTTCAGCCACCCCGGTTCCCGAACCGAACACACTGGCGGTGGCTGGCCTGGCAGGTTTGAGCCTGCTGCTGTTCCGCCGCCCAAGAATGGGACAAAAATGCCCAATAATTAGATAGACTTAAAAAACATTAATTTTTGAAGTATTATTCATTGACAATCAATATCGGAAAAGTTAGAGTTCTCAGTAGAAAATTAGAAGTTACCTAAAGATAAATTTTATGAAAAAAATCACAGCGAAAATTTCACTGTCAGTTGCTTTGTTGTTGGCTGCGGGCGTTTTGGCGCATGCAGCCTCGTACAACACGGCAACAGAGACAACCGGCTGGCAAGGGCTGGGTTTCACCGACACGCTCTACCTATCGCAATTCGACACCTCGTTGGGAACGCTGACGGGTGTGACCTTGCATATAACTGACACCGAGCAAGCTGAGGTCACCATTGAAAATGGATCCGCCTCCCCTGCCAGCATTACCGTCAGTCTTACCGGGTTGGTCACTGCGAAGGACAATCATGGCATTTCTTCGACTGTAGATCTTAGCCAAGACTGGGGTCCCTATTCAATGTTGGGCAATGAAGGTCCGATCATCCCCACATACAATGGGAGTGGGCCAGACTTTCAGGATCTCGGCATCATCATGAGTTCGGCAACCGACACCGCATCATCTTCTGATCTGTCGCTATACGAAGGATCCGGCACGGTACCGATTGCAATCCATGCGTCAGGTGGCTGGAATGCATCTGGCAGCACCGCCTATAGCCTTAACATTAATGAATTCGTGGGCGAAGGCAGCGTGTACGCGACTTACACGTACATTTCCGTTCCCGAGCCTTCGAGCGCCTTGTTTTTGGGTCTCGGTGGCTTGGCCCTGCTCTGCTATCGCCGCGTTACCCGTTAAACCGGGTTGATCGCAGTTCGGTTTTTTCGCGCAAGGCGACGAGCCTTGCGCGATTTTCTTTTGCGGCTCTGCTCACCAATAATGAGCCGCAGTTTGACCTTGGGAGCGCCACCTTCCCGACAGTGAGACGCCAGCACTCCCGGATCGGCGCGGGCGTCACCTCTTTTCGATGCAGGCATAGGCGTTGTGATTATGGATGCTCTCGAAGTTCTCCGCCTCCACCTTGTACCACGTCACCCGCGGATGGGCGTTGAGCTTGAGTGCCACATTGCGCACCAAGTCCTCCACGAATACCGGGTTTTCATAGGCGCGCTCCGTCACAAATTTTTCATCCTGTCGCTTGAGCAATGCGTAAAGCTCCGAACTGGCCGAATTTTCGATCATCGTCACCACGTCTTCGATCCAGACCGGCTTCGTGAACCGCAGTGCCACCGTCACTAGGCCGCGCTGGTTGTGCGCGCCGTATTTGGCAATCGCTTTTGAGCACGGACACAGCGTCGTCACGTTCGCCTTCACCGTTAGCACAAAATCAATCTCATCGCCGCACGCCGCCGCGTCGAATCGCGCCAGGTAATCCATCACGCTTTTCTTGCGCGACACCGGTGATTTTTTGGACATGAAGTACGGGAACTCAATTTCCAGGTGCGACGTGGCTGAGTTCAACCGTTTTTGCAGCGAACACAGGATGTCCATGATGTTTTCCACGTGGATGACGCTGCCATGCGCATTGAGCGCCTCGACAAACCGGCTCATGTGCGTGCCTTTGAACTCCTTCGGCAAATCCACGAACATGCCGATGGTCGCCACGGTGTTTTGGATGCTGAGCGCCTTGTCGCGCACCTGGATGGGAAATCGCAGCCCGCGCACGCCGACCTTGTCAATCCGCAGCTCGCGGTGATCGCGCCGGCTCTGCATGTCGTCCAGTTTCTGTGGCGCGGCCTTTTTTGGCAGGCGCATCGTGGAACCCTTCCGGCTGATTTTGAGCATGGGGAAATAGTAGCAGGTTTGCGAAATTTGGCAAAAGGTCTCCGCAATGCCCAACCGCCCCTCACGTCACTTTTACGGAGCCCTGGAAATATACCAATGCCCGGCATTTTCAATGGGCATAAGGTCGCCATCCGGCTCGAACCTGAGTGGCGGACTCCAGTATTGAAAATCGTGGCCTTTGATGCCGTCCGGAGTGGACTGCCAGCGGTCGGCCATCCAAATGAAAGCCGGCCCGCCGGGCGTTGGAATTCTCGCAACCCAGGTTTCTTGCGCGGATATTAACGGATTGTTTTTCGAACGAATGATCATCGGAATTTTATCTTCCGGTCCAGGGGACAGCGTTCCATTGGTGCTTGACGTTGTTACGGCCCAAAGCTCCGGCACCGATTTGACCGGAGTTCCATTTTCAGGATGACGATTGATGTTCGCCTTGGGTTTCGAAGTATAAGCGCCAAGAGGCAGAGTGGATGTGAGAACCTGCACCTCGCTGCCCTCAGAACAAAAGGCACAGCGGGGTCCGCAGAGGGCATAATAAATATTGTTCCGTCGGAAGAGCACGGGAGCTTCGGTGCCGATCGCCAAAATACCACTGGCCTGGCCAGTCGAAGCCAGATAATCAGGGGTTAGCCGCTCCACGCGAACGGTGTAGCCTTCTTTCATGGCGGTGTAGATGAAATAGCCCGTCCCGTCATCATCCACAAAGAGGCTGCCGTCGCCTGTGTCAGAATGGGAGAGATGTACGTCCGGATTAACAATTACAAAAGGACCAATCGGCGTATCGCTGACGGCCGCTCCGTGCCGGCCGAACCACTCTTTTGAATTTGGATACCAGTTATACCAGAGCACGTATTTGCGGGTGTTTGGATTGAAGACCACGTAAGGACGATAATAAAAGGCATCCGGACGTTCCTTGAGCAGTGCGCCTTCAAATACCCAGTGCTCGAGGTCGGGCGAACTGTAAACCCGGAAGTCGTTGTTGGTCATACCGTCGGTCTTTCCGTAAGCCGTCCCGTAAAGGTAAAAACGACCGTCGAAAAACTGGAGGCAGCCGTCATGGGCATCAATAATTTCTCCGGCCACATCACGCCGCGGCTCGACATTATTGATGGTAACCGTGCGGCTTTTTTCGTCCGGTCGCTTCCGGTCACATGACATTATCAAAGCTGCGATGGAAAAAATGGATGCAACCATGACCAACCGACCCGGCAAAAATTTCCACGCAGTCCGAGTTGGCATAAAAAATATTTATGGGAAAACCATTTCAAACAAACGCACGTCGACATTCCGGCTGTCTGGGAACACAACTAAAACGGCACTTTCGCCGAATTTTGCAAAATGTTCTCTTGAATAGCAAACGGTATCTGACAATCTCCTTTCGCCACCATGAACTTGGGCGTCAAGAGCAATTACCTCGCATTTATTTTATCCGCCCTGTTCGGTTCAACTGCTTTTGCCGCTGTTACATTCCGCGTTGCCACTTACAACATCGAAAATTATATCGACCAGCCGACCGAATCGCGTCCGCACGTTAAATCTGTCGAGGCGCGCAACCAGGTCCGCGAAAGCATCCGAGCGCTGGATCCCGACGTGCTCGCGCTTGAAGAAATGGGCGGCACCAATGCGCTGCTCGAACTCCGCGCTTCGCTCAAGGCCGAAGGATTGGATTATCCGTTTTGGGAACACGTGCAGGGTTGGGACACGAACATCCATATCGCCATCCTGAGCAAGCTGCCCATCAGCGCGCGGCGTCCACACACGAACGAGACCTTCCTGCTGGACGGCAGCCAGTTCCATGTCAGCCGCGGATTTGCCGAGGTGGACATCCAAGCGCAGACAAATTTCACATTCACGCTCATCGCGGCGCACTTGAAATCGCGCCGGCCCGGCCCGGATGCCGACCAAGCCCAGTTGCGGCTCGAGGAGGCGAAGGTTTTGCGCGGTATCATGGACGAACATTTGACCGCCAATCCCCAAGCCCGGCTGGTTGTGCTTGGCGATTTCAACGACGTGAAAAATTCCGACCCAATAAAAACCATCATCGGACACGGTCGGTTCAAGCTCGTTGACACGCGCCCCGCCGAGCGCAACGGCGACAATACGCCGAATTCCATCCCGCGTTTCGAGCCCCGCAACGTCACTTGGACGCACTACTATGGGGTGGAGGATACTTACAGTCGCGTGGATTATATATTGTTGAGTCCGGCGATGGCGCGCGGCTGGGTGACGAACGGCACTTACGCGCTGACGATTCCCAATTGGGGCGTCGGCTCCGACCACCGACCCATTGTTGCGACGTTCGAAGTGGAAAATTACTGAATCCGCCAAAAACGAATTAACGGGAGCCGCTATTGGGGAGGCTTTGCTTCCGGTTTGCCTGCCGCTTCCACTGCCTGACGAATTTTGTCAGTGTCTTCGCCTTTGAAAGCCTTGCAGCCAGCCATGACGTTATTGCTTACCATCCAGTTTTGCGCGATTTGTTTCATATCCACTCCCTCGAGGGTTTTAATGAAAACATCCTTTTGATGTGCTCTCACGGAATAGAAAATTAAAATTGATGTCAAATTAAGCCTGTTTTTTTCCGGTGTTTGGGGGTTGTCCTTCAAAGCAAACAACTGCGGAAGCAGGTCTTGAACAACGTCAAACCGGTTCTTATTAAGCGCAACTTCGGCGAGAGATGCATAGCTGTCTTTATCTCCCAGTTTTACCGCATTGCGATAGGCCTGAATTGATTCGTCGGAAAGGTGCAGTGAATTATAGGCCGAGCCCAAAAGTCGCCAGCCATGCCAGTCGTTCGAAAAAACAGTTACATATTGCGCGCCGAGATTGGTCGCTTCCGGAAACAGCTTGAATCCGGCGAAGGAACGGCCAATGGGCAGCTTGGCTTTTTCTGTGATGTCATTGGTGTGCAATAAATAATAGCCGACGAGTTCCCGACAACCTTCAACTCCGGCGTTTTCGTTCAAATCCTGAAGGGTGAGATTTCCATTTTCAAATGCGCCAAGTTTTTGTTTCACCTCGGCAGCCTGATTGGTGGAGATTGAAAAATATTGCAAATCCACGGCCAGAAGAGCGTTGGCCACGCTGAAGATTGCGAGAATGGTTAAAGTTTTCAGTTTCATAACAGTTCCGGTTTGGACATCAATGCCGCAACCCGCTGGAGCAGGCGGCCTGCCGCCCCGCCGTCAATCACGCGATGATCGAAGCTCAACGTGAGGTTCGCCTCCATCACCGGCACAAACTGGCCTTTGCCCGCGTCCCAACTGGGCGTGCGCCGGGCCGCGCCGATGCCGAGCACCAGGGATTGTTCCGGCAACGGGATGGGCGTGGCCCAAACCAGCCCGAACGTGCCGAAGTTTGTCACGGTGGCGATGGAACCGCCCGTGGCGTCCGGCGGCAACTTGCGTTGCCGCGCCAGTTCCACCAATTCGTCGTAAGGCCCGACCAATTCCTTGAGCGATCGTTTATCCGCGTGGCGAATGACGGGAACCAGCACGCCATCCTCGGCTTCAACAGCGAACGCGATGTCAATGGCCGAAGGGTGAACGATTTTGTTTCCGACAAGCCGCCCGGCGGGCGCGCTGTTTTCCGCCAGCGCCACGGCCAGCGCGCGCAACGTGAACAGCGCCGGGCCGGGTTTTGGCCGGGCGGCCTTGCGATAAGCAAAAAGCGGTTCGAGGCATACCGGCAAGCCGACGTGCGCAATGGGGCGCGTCCAGCTCCGACGCATCGCGTCGGCCACTGCCACACGCATGGACGATGCCGGGGTTATCTTTTGTTTTTCCAGATGGGCGATGAACCGCTCAAAGTCTTCAACGGTCACCCGTCCGGCCGCGCCGCTGCCCGCCACGCCCGCCAGATCGGCGGCGTGCAAACCGAGTTCATTCATGCGCGCCTTGAGCCGCGGCGAAAGATAGCTCGCGCCCGCTGCGTTTGCCGGCACGGGCAAACCGCGGATGGTTGGCTGAACGCGGCTCTTGCCGCCGTTCACGTCCGGCGCGTGAATGTGATCGGTGTCGCAGGATTTCGTCGGCGTGGGAATGTCCAGGCCTGCCAGCACGACTTCCTCCTGGGTGGCTTCAATCTGGCCGAGCACCGCGCCGACGGTGTAGCTTTCGTTCAATTGCGCGGTAATTTTTGCAACGCGCCCGCGACACGGCGACGTCACGTTCATATTGGCCTTGTTCGTCTCAACTTCGATCAAATCCTGGCCGGCTTCGACGATGTCGCCGGGCTTGACGAGAAAGTTGATGATGCTGGCTTCGGCGATGGACTCGCCCAGTTGCGGCATGATGATGGGAATGGAGGGCATAATTTTAGAGCCTCAAAAGTTTTCGCGCGGCGGCGGCGACGGCGCGCGCGGTGGGACGGTGCGCGGTCCACAGATTGGGATGATACGGCACGGGCGTGTCTTTGGCGTTGAGGCGTTGAGGCGGCACGTCGAGCAGTCCGAATCCCTCGCTCGTGACGCGGGCGATGACCTCCGCCGTCACGCCTCCCCACGGCCACGCTTCACCCACGCAGAGCAGCCGCCCGGTGCGCGCGACGCTGGCCATCACGGTATCGGTGTCGAGCGGTTTCACGGAACGCAAATCCACCACTTCCACTTCCCAACCTTCGGGCGCCAGCTCGGTCGCGGCTTCGAGCGCTTCATGCACCATGGCGCTGTAAGCCACAATGGTCAGGTCGCGGCCTTCGCGCGCGATGCGGGCCTTGCCAACGGGCAGCGCCTCGCTCGGCAATTTTTCGGCTTTGAGGTGGTAATAAAGAAATTTGTGTTCGCAAAAAATCACCGGGTCGTCAATGGCCACCGCTTCAAGCAACATGCTGTACGCGTCATCAACGGTTGCCGGCGTCATCACCACCAGGCCGGGATAATGCGCGTAAATCGCCTCCAGACTCTGGCTGTGGAACGGCCCGCTGCCTGATGTGCCGCCGAAGGGCAGTCGCACGGTGATCGGGCAGGGAACCTGTGTGCGCCAAAACAGCGTCGCGGCCTGATTGACGATCTGATTGAAACCGACAGTGGAAAAATCCGCAAACTGCATTTCAATGATCGGCCTCATGCCTTCAATCGCCGCGCCAACGGCCAGACCAACCATGGCATCCTCGCTGATGGGCGAATCAATCACGCGGCCGGGAAATTCCTTGGCCAGATTTTTTGTGGCCTTGAAAGCGCCGCCAAACGCGCCGACGTCCTGTCCGTAAATGAACACGCGCGGGTCATCGCGCAAGGCATGAGCCTGGGCTTCGCGGATGGCTTCGAGATAGGTGATGCTCATGGAGTTGGAAAACGAACATCGAACATCGAACTCCGATAAATCGCGAGCGGACATCGAACATCCAACACCCAAGACCGCCTCGCGCGCGGCCACTGGATGTTGGGCGTTCGATGTTCAATGTTCGATCTTTTGAAATTATTATTCATGCCCCTCATTCAAATGCTCGGTTGAAATCGCGCACCAGTCCTCGGCAAATGGATCGGGCACGGGTTCGCGCTGGACCTGGGCGACGGTTTCCTCGATTTCGCGGATGATCTCGCCGCGCATCGCAGCCAGCGCCGCGGCGTCCGTCCATTTTTGGCGGAGCAAAAGTTCCTCGGCAAACTTTAAACAATCGCGCCCGAGGGGAGACGTTTTCATTTTGAGGTCAATGTAACCGGAGTCGTCGTGTTCGCCATGGCCGCACAGGCGGAGCAGGGCGGCAATGACCAGTTGCGGTCCGCGGCCTTCGCGCGCGCGCGCGCAGGCGTGACCGACAATTTTCAAACACGCGGCCAGATCCGTGCCGTCCACCGATTGAACTTCAACCCCGTAACCAACGGCCTTGTCGGCGAGGTCGCGGCAGGCGAACTGGCGCGTGGTGGGCGTGGAATAGGCGTATTGATTGTTGGCAAGAATTAAAACCAGCGGCAGTTTTTCCACGGCGGCTTGATTGAGCGCTTCGTGAAACGAACCGGTGGAACTGGCCCCGTCGCCGATGCATGCCGCGCCGATGGTTCCGGGGACGCCCTTCATGCGCCGTGCGAACAACACGCCATTGACAACGGAAATCATCGCGCCGAGATGGCTGACCATCGGTAAATAACCCTCCCGCGGCCGGCCCCGGTGGACGTTGCCGTCGCGACCTCGCATCGGGCCGAGCGCCGAGCCGAGATACGTGCGCGCGGCGTCAAGCACGGATTCACCGAACGCCAGCCGCCCCGCCGTGTCGCGAATCAGCGGCGCGAAAACATCGCTCTTTTTGAGGGATAACCCGATCGCGACACTCAACGCCTCCTGTCCGCGTCCGAGAAAAACGCCGCCATGGATTTTTCCGGCGCGGTAAAGCGCGGCGAATTTGTCGTCCAGCAGGCGCGCCAGCAACATGAAGCGATACGCGTCCAGATGTGTGTTGCGCCCAGCGGCAACATCGCCCACCGGTTCAGGGTTGAGCACCGTTGGCAACATGGGCGGCATTTTATCGTCCCCATCGCGCGCCAGCAATGTTTCTTTCAAGATTCAGCATGGAAATCGCAAAAAACAGATTGGCCAATGGCGAAATTCGTGTTAAATGAACGGGTGCGAATTGATAATCATCCGCTTGTATTTTAGCGAAACAGATGGAAACCGCCGTCATGGACCAACCTGCGTTCCAGATTTTGCTGCTGGGAAACGATCCGCAAATGTCGGAGATGTTGTCCGGCCTCCTGAGCGAGGATGGCGTTTCTCTCTCTTTCACGCGAAAAGCGGATGATGCGCTCACACTCATTCGCGAGCATCCCACCGATGTTTTGCTGATTGACCTGGTGTCAGCGAATGCGGAAGGCCTCAAACTGTTGCGCCAGCTTCGGGACAGGCCGCCGATGAAATTCATGATGATCACCGCGCTCACGGACGCGAACAAGACGGTGGAAAAGCTGCGGGCGTTCGAACTGGGGGCGACCAACTGTCTGAGCAATCCGTTTGAACCGGCGGTGTTTCGGGCGCAGTTGCTGGCGGAATTGAGGACCAAGCGCCGGCATGACGAACTGGACCGGCGCAATTATGAACTGGCGGCGGCGCGCAGCGACGCCGAGTCGTCCGCGCGCGCCAAGTCCGATTTTCTCGCGGCCATGAGCCACGAAATTCGCACACCCATGAACGGCGTCATCGCGATGGTCGGATTGCTGCTTGAAACGCCGCTTAGCGCCGAGCAGCGCGGTTATCTGGAAACGATCAACACCAGCAGTGAATCGTTGATGACCATCATCAACGACATTCTCGACTTTTCAAAAATTGACGCGGGGAAAATGGAGCTGGACACGCGGCCATTTGATTTGCGCGTGTGCATGGAGAACTCGCTGGACCTTTTATCCGCCCGCGCGTTTGAGAAAAATCTCGATTTTGCCCATCAAATTGACGACAGCATTCCGGCGACCATTGAAGGCGATTCGTTGCGGCTGCGCCAGGTGCTGGCGAACCTGTTGAGCAACGCCATCAAATTCACCGAACGCGGCGACATTCTGGTCCAGGTCAAGCTGCTTTCGACCAAATTAGAGGAGGCGCAAAACCGTTCGTTGCTGTGCCTGCATTTTTCCGTGCGCGACACGGGCATCGGCATTCGATCGGACTGGCTGGAGCGTTTGTTCAAACCCTTTGCGCAAGCCGAAGTCTCAACCGCGCGCCGCTACGGTGGCACGGGTTTGGGGCTGGCCATCAGCAAGCGGCTGGTCGAATTGATGGGTGGCAAAATGTGGGCGGAAAGCGTGCCGGGTGAAGGCTCGACGTTCCATTTCACCATCAACGTCCATGCCGAACCGCAACCGGAGCCCTTTGCCCTGGCCAAGCCTCAACCCCGGCTCGCTGACTTGCGGCTTTTGATTGTGGATGACAACGACACGGTCCGCCGCGTGCTGGCCGAACAGGTCACCAAGTGGGGAATGATTCCGTCCAGCGCCGAAGGTCCGCAGCAGGCGCTCGACTGGCTTCGCAAGGGCGAACGCTATGATCTGGCCGTTCTGGATTCACAAATGCCCCATATGGACGGCATCACGCTCGCGGCGGAAATACACAAACTGCCCGGGGCGGAGATGATGCCGCTGGTGTTGCTCATGCCGTTGGGTCCGCGCGCTGAAGCGCCGGGGGGCACGCGCATCGTGTTCGCCCACACTGTCACCAAACCCGTCAAGCCGGCACAACTTTGCGAAATGCTCACACGCGCCCTGCTCAATCCGAAAATCGCTCCACCCCAGGAGACGCCATCCAAGCCGGACCAACCCCTGGCGGAGCGGCTGCCGTTGCAAATACTTTTGTGCGACGACAACGCCATCAACCAAAAGGTCGCCACCCGCATTTTGCAGCAACTCGGGTATCAGCCCGGTCTTGCCGGCAACGGACGCGAAGCGCTCCTCGCGCTGGAGCGCAAACCGTATGACCTGGTTTTTATGGATGTAATGATGCCGGAAATGGACGGCTTGGAGGCCACGCGCGCCATTCGGGAACGACAGAAAGCCGGCGCGGTCAATTTCCGTTCCAGCATCGTCATTATCGCCATGACCGCGCAGGCAATGCAGGGCGACCGTGAAAAATGCATCGCCGCCGGCATGGATGATTATCTCGCCAAACCGATCCGTCCCAAGGAAGTTCGCGCCATTGTCGAACGCTGGGGTTCGCCATTGGTTCCGTCGGAAACACCCGTTGTGCCGGCGATCGAAGCGCCCGCGCTTGCGCCGGCCGTTGAAGAACCACCGGTGGAAATGGACCGCCTGAAGGATTTGACCGACGGGAGCGCGGACAATCTGCGCGAATTGGTGGAATTGTTTTTCAAACAGACCACCCAGCAACTGGAACAACTGGAAGCCGCCGCGCGCGCGAACAAAGCCGACGATGTCCGCCGCGTGGCGCACAGCTGCGCGGGGGCGAGCGCGACTCTGGGCATGACGCGGCTCGTGCCGATGTTTCGCGAGCTGGAAAAGCAGGGCGCTTCCGGCACGCTGACGAATGCCAGGCAGGTTTGCGAAAATGCCGTGCGCGAATTCAAAATCATTCAACAATTTCTGGCGGCGCAGCCGGGTATGGCTGCGGCGCCGGCGACCGATGTCAGCAGTTCATGAAAAAAATCCTCATCATCGAAGACGACCAGATCATTGCCAACGTCTATCGCAACAAACTCGCGGTGGAAGGCTATCAGACCGAGGCCGCGCTCGATGGCGAAAGCGGACTGAAGCTGATGCGCACATTCCGGCCAGATGCCATCGTGCTCGACCTCATGCTGCCTAAAATGTCGGGCGCCGAAGTTATCAAGGAAATTCGCGGTGAGGCGGAATTTTCCAAATTGCCGATCATTGTTTTTTCCAACACATATCTGACCAACCTGGTTCAGGAGGCGTGGAAGGCCGGTGCGACGAAATGCATTTCTAAAATCAACTGTTCGCCAAAGGATTTTTTGGACGTGGTGCGCCACACTGTCGGCGACAGCGGCGCGTTTCCACAAGTTAATCAAAAAAACGAGGGCGCTCCAAAAGCCAAACCTGTCGAGTTTGCCGCCGGGAACGATGCCGCCTTTCAGACTGATCTGCGGAATACATTTGTAAACGGCCTGCCCGCTACGCTCGCCGCCTTGCGTGCCGGCTTGCAAAGCTTCATCAAATCCGACACCGAAGTGGCGCGGCTCAAACAACTCCACGCACTCTACCGCCGGGTCCACGCGGTCAACGGCAACGCCGGTCTCGTCGGCCTCATCCAGATTGCGCACATGGCCGCCGCGCTCGAAGCATTGCTCCAGGAGCTTTACGAAAACCCAAAAAACATCAACGCTTCCGCGGTGCGCACCGTCGCTTCCGCGGTGGATTTTCTCGGCTTCCTGTTTGAACGCGGCACGCAACCCGATAAACAGGCAATGCCCGCTGCCAACATTCTTGTCGTGGATGACCAGGACATTTCCTGCCGTGCCATCGTTTATGCGCTCGAAAAGGCGCAGCTCCGGGCGGTCAGCATCGAAGACCCAAACGCCGCTTTCAAACTGCTTTCTGAAAATAATTACGACCTCATATTTCTTGACGTGGACATGCCGGAAATGACCGGCTTCGAACTCTGTGCCAAGCTGCGCAGCCTGCCGGCGCACAAGAAAACCCCCGTAGTTTTCGTCACCGTTCTCAGTGATTTTGACAATCGCACCAGTTCCCGCATGGCCGGAGGCGACGACTTTATCGCCAAGCCGTTTCTCTACATTGAACTCACCGTCAAGGCGCTCATCCATGTTCTGCGCGGCAAATTGCAACCGGTCAAATGACCTGGAGCCACCGGGTTCCTGACTTAATGAAAAAAATTCTCATCATCGAAGACGACCAGATTGTTGCGAACGTTTATCGCAACAAACTCGCGGTGGAAGGCTATCAGACCGAGGCCGCGCCTGACGGCGAAAGCGGGCTGAAGCTGATGCGCACCTTCCGGCCCGATGCCATCGTGCTGGATCTCATGCTGCCGCAAATGTCGGGTCTCGATGTCATCAAGGAAATTCGCGGCGAAGCGGAGTTTTCCAAACTGACGATCATCGTTCTTTCCAACACCTACTCGACCAACCTGATTCAGGAGGCGTGGAAGGCAGGCGCGACGAAATGCGTTTCAAAAATTAATTGTACGCCCAAGGTGCTGTTGGACCTGATGCACCGCACCATCGGCGCTGGCGAGCCGGTCTCGCACGCCCAGCGGAAAACTGAATGCCCGCCGGCGGCCAAACCGGCCGGGTCCGGGAACGAGGCGGATGCCGCATCTCAGGCTGAATTCCGAAAAACCTTCATCGCCGGTCTGCCTGCCGCGCTCAACGTCTTGCGCGCTGCGGTGCAAAGCCTCTTCAAGTCCGACACCGAAGAGGTGAAGCTCAAGCATATCCAGGAACTTTATGGCCGCATCCGCATGGTCAACAGCAATGCCAGCTTGGCCGGTCTCATCCCGATCGCACACATGGCCGCCGCGCTGGAAGCGCTGCTTCAGGAGCTTTACGAAAAACCGAAAAGCATCAACGCTTCAACGTTGCGCACGGTCGCCATTGCGGTGGATTTTTTTAACTTTCTGTTTGAACGCGGCACCCAGCCTGAAAGATGGGACCTTTCCCCCGCCCGGATTTTGGTTGTGGACGACGAGGCCATTGCCAGTCGCGCCATTGTTTACGCGCTCGAAAAAGCGCAGCTCCAGTCCGTCAGCGTTGAAGACCCGAACGCCGCTTTCAAACTGCTTTCCGAAAATCATTACGACCTCGTGTTTCTCGACGTGGACATGCCGGGCCTGACCGGCTACGAGCTTTGCACCAAGCTGCGCGCCCTGCCGGCGCACAAGAAAACCCCCGTCGTTTTTGTCACCCGCCTCGACGATTTCAACAACCGCACCAGTTCCATGATGGCTGGCGGCAACGACTTCATCGCCAAGCCGTTTCTCCACATCGAACTCGCCGTCAAGGCGCTCATCCATGTCCTGCGCGGCAAATTGCAACCGGCCAAATGACAGGCCGCGGGAAGTATTTCTTTGGAAACTCAGGCTAGGATTGAAGGCGGAACAATGCGGAAAATGGTTAAGACATGTCCACCAGGAATATCCAGACGACACGCCGATGTCGCTCCGATGAATTGGGGACGATTGGGGAGATCATTAACGACGCGGCCCAAGCATACCGGGGCATCATTCCTGAAGACCGCTGGCACGAACCCTACATGTCACTTGCCGAATTGGCGGAGCAGGTGGAAGCTGGTGTGAGTTTCTGGGGAATGGAGCTGGACGGCAAGCTGACAGGAGTGATGGGGATTCAACCCGTCCAGGATGTCACACTGATCCGGCATGCGTATGTGCGCACGGCCTGTCGCAACCAGGGCATCGGGGGCGGTTTGTTGCGGCATCTGCGCACCTTGACGACCCGGCCAATCTTGATTGGAACTTGGGCGGCGGCGGTTTGGGCCGTTGCCTTTTACGAGCAGCACGGTTTTCGAAAGGTAAGCCCGGCGGAAAAGGACCGGCTGTTGAAAAAATACTGGTACATTCCCGAACGTCAGGTTGAAACCTCGGTGGTGCTGGCGGATGATAAATGGTTTGGGACGGCCCAAACGGAAGTTCGGTCAAACAATTAATGCTTCCTTCAGCCGTCGGCCTTGTCAGACAACAACGGATGTGCTGAACATTTCCTTCGCTATCACCCCATCGGATACTTTTGTCACCGCGCCAGTCATGCGAATTGCAAACCCGTCGCCAATCTCGATGGCAATCACCCCGCCGGGCATGTGGACGGAAATCTCGCGGTCGCACAAGCCGAGCCGGTGCGCCACCGCCGCCGCCGCGCTGCTGCTGCTGCCGCTGGCCAGTGTGTAGCCGGCACCGCGTTCCCAAATTTCAATCTGGATATTATTCCGGTCAATCACCTTCATGAATTGCACGTTGGTGCGGTTCGGAAAACGCAGGTGGGTTTCCAGTTGCGGGCCGATTTGTTTCGCCAGATCGGCGCTGATTTTTGGCAGCGGCAGAACACAGTGTGGGTTGCCAATCGTCGCCGCGCAAAAGTTGAATCGCCGTCCGCGCAGGTGAATCGGTTCGTTGATGACTTCGCGGCGCGGGCCGGTCACGGGAATTTCATCGCTCCAGAAACTCACCCGGCCCATCTCGACGCGCACAATTTTTCCGCGTTCCATAACCTCGGCTTGCACGAGGCCGCCGGGTGTTTCCACCGTGAATTCATTCTTGCGGACCAGTTTTTTGTCCCACAGGTATCGTGAAAAAATCCGCAGGCCGTTGCCGCTTTTCTCGGCCTCGCTGCCATCAGGATTGAAAATACGGAGTGCGAACTCCGCCTTTTTGGAGGGCAGGGGACCGAGCAGGATACCGTCCGAGCCGACGCCGAAATTGCGATGGCAGATGATTCTGACCTGCGCGGTTGTCAGCGGCGATGGCAGATTCTTCGGGTCAATGACAATGTAGTCGTTGCCGAGCGCATGGTACTTGGTAAATGCCCAAAGCATGACCGAAGCATAGCGCGTCGCGCGCGAAGCGCAAAAGAAGAATGGCGCGGGCCATTCAGCTTTTCAATATGGCCTCGATTTCCCGAAGTTCAACGGCGCTGAAAGTCAGATTATTCAATGCTCCAACGGCGTCTTCGATTTGCGCGACGCGGCTGGCGCCCACCAGTGCGGAGGTCATTCCCGGATGGCGCAGCACCCAGGCCACCGCCATTTGGGCGAGCGTCTGGCCGCGCGTCCGGGCCAGTTTGTCCAGCCGTTTTACCCGTGCGATTTTGTCGGGTGTGACCTGTTCCGGCCGCAAAAAGCCGTGTGGCTTGGAAGCGCGCGAACCTTTGGGAATGCCGCGAAGATATTTGTCAGTCAACAAACCTTGCGCCAGCGGCGAGAATGCAATGCAGCCGACGCCTTCCTGCGCGAGCGTCTTCAGCAGCCCGCCTTCAATCCAGCGGTTGAACATGCTGTAGGATGGCTGGTGGATGAGGCACGGCGTGCCGAGCGCGCGAAGAATCTGCGCCGCCTGACGGGCCGGCTCCGGCTGATAATTGGAAATGCCCGCGTATAACGCCCGCCCGCTGCGCACGATGAAATCCAATGCGCCCATCGTTTCTTCCAGGGGCGTGTCGGGGTCGGGCCGATGCGAATAAAAAATGTCCACATAATCCAGTTTCAGGCGCTTCAAACTCTGGTCGAGGCTGGCGACCAGATATTTGCGCGAACCCCATTCGCCGTAAGGCCCCGGCCACATCATATAACCCGCCTTCGTGGAGATGATCAGTTCATCGCGGTGGGATTTCAAATCGGTGCTGAAAATACGCCCGAAATGTTCCTCCGCCGAACCGGGCGGCGGTCCGTAGTTGTTGGCCAGGTCGAAATGCGTGATGCCCAGATCGAACGCGCGGCGCACCATCGTCCGTCCGTTTTCAAAGACGTCAACGCCGCCAAAGTTATGCCACAGCCCGAGTGAAATGGCGGGTAGCTTGAGACCGCTGCGGCCGCTGCGATTGTAGCGCATGCCTTGGTAACGGGAATCTGATGGCGAATATTTCATGGCGTTTTGTCAAACGAGAATACCGGTGTGTGCTTGAAGCTCAACTCGAATTCTTGGTGTCTTTGTTCTTCACTTGATCGCGCTTCGCTTCTTCCAGATGAAACTTATGGAGGAACCGGTGGAAGGCTGGCGCGATAAAGATGCCGATGCTTGTCAGGAACGCCAGCCCGCTGAACAGTGCATAACAGCCGGCAAAAATCTTTCCCCCGTCAGTTTGCAGCGATGATACCGGTCCCATCCCGGACAGAATCATCGCCGCATTGACGAAGGCGTCCACCCACGACATGGGCTCAAAGGCGCGGTAGCCAATCATCCCGATGCCGAGCGCAAATGCGATGACCAACAGACCGATGCAAGCACTCCGGGCAAGCCGTGCGTAAAATTCCCGGCGCGGCAACAACGGTTTTGAGCGATGCTCGAACATAAATCAGGCATTGGTAGGGCGCGTCACTCCGTGCGCGCCGTATTTGGCATGTGTGCGAGCGGCGCGCACGGAGTCACGCGCCCTACTTGGGATAGATCCAGTTGTCATCGGGAATAATATCATTTCACAACCTGGACGCTGCCGGTGATTTCGCGCATTTCCTTGATGCCATGCTTTTGCATGAATTCGCGGAGGCCGGCGATCACCTGCAACGTCGTTCCCGGCTCGTAGAAGTTTGCCGTGCCCACCGCCACCGCCGTCGCTCCGGCCATCATGAACTCAATGGCGTCCGCCGCGTTCTGGATGCCGCCCATGCCGATGATGGGAATCTTCACCGCCTTCGCCGCTTCCCAGATCAGTTTGATGGCAATTGGCTTGATGCACGGTCCGGTCAAGCCGCCCGTAACGTTGGCCAGCTTTGGCTTGCGCGTCTCGATATCAATCGCCATGGCCGGATAACTGTTCGTCACCGCCAGCGCGTCGCTGCCGGATTCCTCCGCTGCTTTTGCGTACGGCGCGATGCTCACCACGTTCGGACTCATCTTCGTGATGAGCGGCAGCTCGGTCGCTTTCCGGCACGCAGCTACAACCCGGCTGAGTAGTTTAACATCCGTGCCGAATTGCGCACCGCCTTCCTTGATGTTGGGGCAGGAAACATTGAGTTCCAGAGCGCCGACGCCACCCAGCGCGTCAAATCGTTTTGCCACTTCGGCATACTCGTCAACCGTGGTGCCCCAGATGTTGATGATGGTCGGCACCTTCAGCTTTTTGAGGAAAGGCCAGTATTTTTTGATGAATCCGTCCACACCCGGCCCTTGCAGTCCGATGGCATTCAACATGCCGCTGGTGACTTCAGCCGTGCGCGGTGTGGGATTGCCGCGGACGGGTCCGAGCCGGATGCCCTTGACCACGACGGCACCGAGCTGGTTCAGGTCAAGGAGTTGTGCGTACTCGACGCCGTAGCCGAAGGTGCCCGAGGCGACCATGACCGGGTTTTGCAGCGTCAACTTGCCGATTTGGACGGACAAGTTTACTTCGCATTTCGCACTTCGCACTTCGCGCTTCATTTCGTTGCCTCCCAAACGATCTCTTTCGCATCAAACACCGGGCCTTCGATGCAGGTGCGCTGGTATTCCCATCTGTCGCCAGCCTTGATCGGGATCACGCAAGTCAGGCAGACGCCAACGCCGCAGCACATGTGTTCGTCCATCGAAAGTTCCGCCGGCACTTTGAATTCATCTGCGATTTTGCCGACCGCCTTCAACATTCCCGTCGGACCACACGCGAACACCTTCCGGTGGGGCACCATGCGCTTGGCCACCGTGTGCTTCAGTTCGGCAATCAGCGGCAGGGTGACAAGCCCTTTTTTACCATGGCTGCCGTCCTCGGTGGTCACGCGCACGTCCCAGCCGAGCGTCTGAAATTCTTTCTCGCACAGAATATCCACGCGCCGTCGGCCACCGACGAAAACGATGCCTTTTTGCGGCGAGCGTTGCGCGAGCAGAAACATCGCGGCCATGCCGTAACCGCCCGCGACGAGCAGGGGAGTCTCGCCGCCTCGTTTTGGCACGGTGAATCCATGGCCGAGGGGCGCTATCACACCGAGTTCCTCGCCGGCTTGCATTTGTGAGAGAGCTTCGGTGCCCTTGCCGACGGTTTTGTAGAGGATGGAAAATGTGTCACCGGAAACCTGGAAGATGCTGAATGGCCGCCGCAGCAAGGCATCCTTCAATGGCGGTATGCGGACGTGCGCAAACTGGCCCGGCTGGATCAGCGGTGCAATCCGCGGCGCATGCACGACGAGACGGAAATAAGAGTCGTTGTCACGCTCGTTGGAAACAATCTGGACGGTTTGCTCAAGCATTTACGGCTGCCAGCATGGTCGGCGGCGGCAAACCTGTCAACTTTGCGTGCGAGCGGGCAGTTGCTCGTGACTCCGCTTATACCAGCGCACGTTCCAGCAGGGTTTTTTCGCGCGGGCCAAAATTAAGTTTCAAGGCTTCGGCGCGGGCCGTCTCCGTCATTTTCTGCCAGGACTTGCGCAGGGCGTTGATCGTTTTGTCTTCGGCGGTTTTGGCGGCGAGGGCGGACAGTTGAAATTCGAGGAAGACCAGGCAGAGCGCGTCTTCCAGCACGCATGCTTCGGAATCGTTCGGGAAATTCTTTTTCAGGTTCAGATCCTGAACGCGCCTCACCGTTGCTTCGTCGTAGCCAACCTCGCGCAAAATCTCCCCCGCTTTCTGCGCGTGAAACCTTTTCAGGTCCGCGCGCCATTGCAGGTACCCGGCGCGGGTCATCGGGTGGGAACCACGGGGAATTTCCCAGCGGCAAAGGTGCTGGCAACGCGCGGCCAGGCGCAGTTCACCGGAAGCGCCGGGGCAAAGTCGCAGAACCCAGCTTGCGAGGCGCTGGGCGTAAAGCAATTCGCGCGGATGCGAGACGCCGTCAACTACCTCATGATTGGGGTCGCGCGCGTTTTCTTCATCGAAACGGCATAGCGCAGCCTGGAAACGTTTCGGATCTGGCGATTTAAAACTTTCGGACACGGACTGGTGTTATTCCAAAACACCAGGTCAGCGCAAGGCGGATTCAGAAGGAATCTCGCCGCCACCATTAATGATGGCAGTCGCAGCCGCCGTGGCCGCCGCAGGATTCGCTGAGGTCTTCGGCGGTGGGAACGCGGCCGGTTTCGAGTGTTTTGGAGACGTACTTTTGAATCGAATGCTGAAGATGGTGAAGCTCCTCCTGCGCATCGAGGAAACCGCGCGCAACAGGGTTGGCCAGCAGCGCGTCGCGCTGTTTCTCAAAATCGGCGATTTCTGTGCCGTCCAACGGCACGGAACCCTGCTGTTTTTCCTGAAGCGCCTGGCCTTTGGCGATCAAGCATTCGTATTGGGTGCGCGCCTGCTCATTGGCCAGAAAAGCATCAATCTGCTGGCGGGCGGTGCGCAGGTTCGGCAAGTCAACGATGGCCTGGCAAAGTTCACGGGTCTTTTGCGTGACGGGATTTTCTTCAATTTGAGTCGGCATAAAATGTGTCAATTTTTCGGTGCTATTTTCGAACGCACGGCCTTTGTCCCGGGCGCAAGAGCGGTATAATAAATCACAATTGCTGGCGGAAAGCAAACAGATTGACAACCCCGATGAGAATGTATAACTACTGCGCCACTCATTATGCAACCAATTCATCTGGCGTGGGTTGATTACGCGATTTTGATCGCGTATGTCGCGTTTGTCATTGGCATTGGCTGGGCGCTCGCCCGCTACATGAAAAGCTCCTCGGACTTTCTTACGTCCGCGCGCTCCATCCCGACCTGGGTGACCGGTTTGGCGTTCATCTCCGCTAACCTCGGCGCGCTTGAACTTGTCGGCATGGCGGCTAGCGGCGCCAAATACGGCATCGCCACCAGCCATTTCTACTGGGTGGGCGCGATCCCGGCGATGGTTTTTCTCGCCGTGTTCATGATGCCATTTTACTACGGTTCCAAGGCGCGTTCCGTGCCGGAGTATTTGAAAATGCGTTTCGACGAACGGGTGCGCGCGCTGAATTCCGTGGCGTTCGCCGTGATGACCATTTTCGCCTCGGGCATCTCGATGAATGCGCTGGCCAAGCTGCTCAACCAGTTGCTCGGTTGGAATTACAATTTTGCCCTGTGGATTTGCTCCGGTGTCGTGCTCCTCTATGTTTTGAAAGGCGGGCTGACCTCGGCGATCTACACCGAAGTTTTGCAATTCTTCATGATTGTCCTCGGTTTTGCGCCGGTGGTTTATCTCGGCATGAAAGACGTGGGCGGCTGGCACGCTATGAACCATGCGTTGCAAGGCGTGGCCGTCAATCCTGCAGCCGTGTATCTCAAGGACGCCGGCGTCAGCTATGCGCCGGATGCCTGGACGAGCGCGTGGAAGCCATTGCTGGCCGGACCGGCTGCCAATCCCATGGGTGTGGATTGGTTCGCGATGATTTTCGGCCTCGGCTTTGTGCTGTCGTTCGGTTACTGGTGCACCAATTTCCTTGTTGTGCAACGCGCCATGGCGGCGAAGAACATGACCGCCGCCCGTAATACCCCGCTCGTGGCCGCCGTGCCGAAAATGTTTTTTCCGTTCCTCGTCATCGTGCCCGGCATGATCGCCGTCGCGTTGACTTCGATGCCGGACAAAAATTACCGCATCCCGCCGCCGATTCTCTCGCAGGAAGTGTATGCCAAGGCCATTGATGCGGTGAAGACGGCCAATCCGGCTGACTCGGCGGCGGCGGTGAAATCCGTGGGCGACGCGCTCGGCAAGAAAGTTGCCGCTGACAAAATTGCTTCACTGGTCGCGGCCAATGCCGCCAGCAAATTGTCCGACGAACAAATCAAGCAGGGTCTTTATAACAGCATTGCCGAAAATTATTACGACGGCGTCATCCTTTCGCTCGTAAAAAAGTACTGTCCGCCCGGGCTGCTCGGCCTGGCGCTCACCGCGCTGCTGGCATCCTTCATGTCCGGCATGGCGGGTAATGTGACGGCGTTCAACACGGTCTTTACTTACGACCTTTACCAGGCCTACTTCGCGCCGGGTAAAAGCGACCGGCATTATTTCCTCACGGGTAAATTCATTACCGTGGTCGGCATCGTGTTGAGCATCGGAGCCGCCTATTTTGCCTCGATGTATGACAACGCCATGGACATCATCCAGCTCGTGTTCGGCTTTGTGAACGCGCCGTTGTTCGCGACCTTCCTGCTCGGCATGTTCTGGAAACGCACGACCGGTACCGGCGCGTTTTTCGGCTTGTTCGGCGGTATTGGCGCTTCCGCCATTTTCCATGCGTTGACCATCGCGGGCAGCAACGCGCCCGGCGCCAAGGGCGGCTACCTTAAGGTTGTCCAGGTGTTCCCCAGCGAGATGGCGCAAAATTTCTGGCTGGCCGCGTTCGCGTTCATCGTCTGCTTCACCCTCACCCTGGTGATTTCGCTCGCCACCAGCAGCACCAAATCCGACGCCGACCTGAAGGGTCTTGTTTATTCGCTCACGCCGAAAATCGTGGACAAGAACCAGCCGGTTTATCAACGGCCCGCCGTTGTCGGTGTTGTGCTGTTGATTGTCTGCATCATCCTCAACTTTATATTCTGGTAACAACGAAAGGAACGAATTTATGGGACTCGACATACGCTGGCCAATCGGCTTCATGTTCTCGCTCATCGGTGCGCTGCTGGTGATCACCGGCCTGGTCAACGGCGCGGACGCGCGCTCCCTCAATCTTAACATCAACCTCTGGTGGGGCATCGTTTTGCTCATATTCGGCGCATTAATGCTGCTCGGCGCAATGCGGAGCCGGAAGACGCCGCCGCCAGCTTAATTATCTTTTGCCAGTGACGTTTTTATACGTTATGTTGCTGATAACGTTGTACCAAATATGACCTTGAAAGAACTCGCCGACCGCACAATCCAGGAATTCGTCAAGTTGTATGGCCGTCAGCCGCGCTGGGTTGTCGCTGCGCCCGGGCGTGTTAACATCATCGGCGAGCATACCGATTACAACGATGGTTTTGTGCTTCCGATGGCGATCGAGTTCTACACCGTCATCGCCGCCGATCGTCCGTCCCAGGAGACGAACCAAATCCGGCTTCACTCCACCTTGGGCGACAAACCCGCCATCATTGATCTTTCAAAACCGTTGAAACCGTTCCCGAATGGAGCGTGGGCCAATTATCCTGCCGGAGTCGTCGCTGGCTTCCTCAACCGCGGACTGAATCCCGGCGGCTTCGATGCCATGATTCACTCGTCCGTGCCGTTTGGCGGCGGTTTGTCCAGCAGCGCGGCCCTCGAAGTGGCCACCGCCACGCTGCTCGAAGTCATCACCGGCAAGAAACTGGATCTAGTGGAAAAGGCGCTGCTTTGCCAGAAGGCCGAGCACGAATTTGCCGGAATGCCGTGCGGCATCATGGACCAGTTCATTTCCATCATGGGCCGGGAAAACCAGGTCCTGTTACTCGACTGCCGTTCGCGGAAACCCGAGTTGGTGCCGATGAGCGACCCGTCTGTCACCGTGCTGATCATCAATACCAACGTGAGGCACAAATTGACCGGCAGCGAATATCCCATGCGCCGCAAACAGTGTGAGGCCGCCGCAAAAATTCTCGGGGTGCCATCGCTTCGCGACGCCACGATCGAATTGCTCGAACAAGCGAAGGACAAAATGGACAAGGATGTTTATCATCGCGCACGCCATGTCATCGGCGAAATTGAGCGCACCACGCATGCTGCCGAAGGCATTCGCGCCTCGAACTGGCCAGCCGTCGGCCAACTCATGTACGCCAGTCACCGTTCGCTCCGCAACGATTACGAAGTGAGCTGCAAGGCGCTGGATACCGTTGTGGAGATTGCCGAATCCATCGGCTCCAAAGGCGGGGTGTTCGGCTGTCGCATGACCGGCGGCGGTTTCGGCGGCTGCGCCGTCGCTTTGGTAAAGACCGACGCGGTGGACGCGATCTCAAAAAAGATCGGGGCGGATTACAAGAAAAAGACCGGCATTGAAGCGACCATTTTTGTTTCGCGGCCGGCCGCCGGCGCGACGGTTATCAAAAACGGTGGCTCCGGCAGTTCATCGGTTCGTCCGAACAGTTACGCGCGCCAGTCCATGGCAGCGGCTTAATCCCCCAGGCAGGTTCCCATCCGCCGGGAGGAACGGTGATCAAAGCCTGAAACCTTTTCGGATGGGTGAACGCTCCTAGGGAAGCTTAAAACTTGCAGCCTATCCTCATGTTAGGCGGCGTGGTGTAACAAATGCCAAACCGCCTCACGCTAAAGCTTAAACCAAGACCGAGCGACACCAGCACGCTGACAGACGGTTCTGGAGTCTGAGTAAAAGTCCCAGCTATGATGCCACCTCCCAGAGCCGTGGCACTGGACGATACTTGTAATCCCGCCGCTGTGCGTGTGAGTAATACCCATCCATAATCATCGTAAATATCAGGAGTGTTCAGTATTCCAGGATCAATACCTGAGAATTGGCGGTCATCCCAATAACCAAAATATCTGCTCTGACCGAGCATGAACGTCTGCAAGCTACTACTAGGGTCAGCACCGTTGTTTGAAACTAACGGAGTGGTCAACACGGCAAATGAGGGGTCAATAGCTGTCCCGGCTGTGACGGAATACAACGCATACTCCTCAGCAATGCCAGCAGAGCTGAACGCAAACTGTGATCCACCTCCCGATGAAATCTGGATGGCGAATAAACCATAACGACTTTGGCTGGGATTTATCGAATTAGTGAGAGTCAAATATTGACCCGAGCCAAGCAATGGAAGAATCGCTGCGTCATTTGCAACCACCCCTTGGGCACTCAATGAAAAGGCGAACATCTGCACCGATGCGAATAAGGTGGTGGCTTTAAGTGGAGTGTTCATAGTTCATAGCCGCCTAACAGATAATTGGACGGCCGGTCTTGCAGACTATCATTATTCATGTCATCGAGATGTTCCAGTTGCAAGTCGCTGTCCATCACATTTTTGTTTTGAAATCAGACGCCAGCCCGTGCGGCCAAAGATTGCACGGTCAATCTCCCAAACAGGTTCCCACCCGGCGGGCGGTTTCTACCCACGAATGATTGGGCGGAACGGTCTTGCGCTTTCCGGCGACCTTCACCAGCGGCACGGGTTCCGTGCCATCGCCGCGCGAGGCCACCATCACCCCGAAAACATTTTCGTGAACCAGATCCGCGCACGCGCTGCCGAGCCGCGTGGCGAGCAGCCGGTCCGCCGGCGACGGCGTGCCGCCGCGTTGCACGTAGCCGAGGATGGTGACGCGCGATTCCAGGTGCGTGAGTTCCTCCAGTTGCCGGGCGAGCCGCATCGTGTTGCCGTCGTGCTTGGCTTCCAGCGCGGCGATTTCCATCTTGGCGTCGCTGCGTTCGCGCTGGCTGCGCGCCCGGTCCCGGCGGGTTTCGGCGGCGGAAAAGGTCCGCGCATCCTCCGCACTCATCGCGCCTTCGGCCACGGCGACGATGCTGAAATTGGTTCCATGCCGGCTGCGGCGGCGGATGGCTTCGATGATTTTGTCAACATGATAGGGAATTTCGGGAATCAAAATCACATCCGCGCCGCCGGCAATGCCCGCGCCGAGCGTCAGCCAGCCCGCGCGATGCCCCATGATTTCCGCCACGATGATGCGATGGTGGCTGTGCGCCGTGCTGTGCAGGCGGTCAATGGCCTCGGTGGCAATGTCCAGCGCCGTGGCAAAACCGAAGCTCGAGTCGGTCATCGCCACGTCGTTGTCAATGGTTTTGGGAAGCGAGATGACGTTCAGGCCGGCTTCAGAAAGTCGTAGTGCGTTTTTTTGGGTGCCACCGCCACCCAGGCAAACCAGCGCATCCAGCCCGAATTTCCCGTAATTTTTGACGATGACATCGGTCATGTCGCGCGTGCGGCCGTCAATCTTCATGCGGTGGGGCTTGTCGCGGCTCGTGCCGAGGATCGTGCCGCCGACGGTGAGGATTCCGGCCAGCACATTTCGATCAAGCCGCAGCCGCCGGTCCGTGACCAGGCCGCGGAAGCCGTCGCGAAAGCCGATGATCTCCATGCCGTAAAAACCGAGGGCGGTTTTGCCGACACCGCGAATGGCGGCGTTCAGGCCGGGGCTGTCGCCGCCTGCCGTCAAAATGCCGATGCGTTTGGTCTTGGTCATGATCTCCGCCACATTTGAATCCGAAAAAAGCGGTTGTTTGTCGAGAACAACTTCATGCTATTCGTTCAAGGTTGCGGGCGGAACGGACACTTTCTCAGCCGGTACAGGAAAATGAAGCAGTTCAGCGCCATGCAAATCGAAACCACCGCGCCGATTTCAAACGCCCGGTCTTCATAAACCAGCCGCACGTGATGACGTCCCGCCGGAATTTGGAACGCTTGAAACGCATAATTAGCCCGCAGCAAATGCGTCGGCTGGTCATCCACATAAACGTGCCAGTCGTGATAATACGTTTGGGCCGCGACGATGAGCGATGGCTCGGCAGCCTCGGCTTCAATGTCCACGCGCTGGACTTTGAATTGGGAACTGAGCACGCGGGCGGACGTTTGGTTTGTCACCGTCACCCACGATTTTGCTTCGTTCGGCAGGAAAACTGTTTTGCTGCCGTCAAAACCCGGCTGCGTCAGGGAGTGCAACGTGCCGGCGTCGTCGAGAAACACGGGCTTTTGCCCGGCGGTCACCAGTGGCAGAAAAGTCCGGCGCGGTTGCCAGCGGGAAAATTCGTCCGGCGCGGTGATTTGCGAGACGCCCAGAAAATCATTGAGCTTGGGAAAATTTGCGTTGGTTGCGCCGTAAAGCAGGGAAATCAGGCCGTCACTTTCGCGCGGCACGAGGGAGAAGAAGCCGTCCACTTTCGGCACGCCATCGAGCAGATTGCAGTTCGCGCAAAAACCCAGCCGCTTCGCCAGATAATTATTTTTCGGATCGCTCAAGGCGAAGCTGATGAAGTCCATCGTTGCCTTTGGCGCGACCATCACGCGCGATTCGCCCAGCGCCGGCTGCGGCAGCAGGGCCAGCCGGGCGCGCGCAAGATTCAATTCATATACCGTTGGAGGCACCGTCGGATTTTGCGGCGGCTCATGGGTGTAAACGTCGAGCCACGCGACAAAAATCAGGATGAGTGGCGCGATGCGGCGCAGACCCGGTGCATTTTCACGCGTTAAAACGAACAGCAACCCGCCGGTCAAAATCAAAAAGGCCGCGCGTGACCAGCCGTTGAGCAAAGTTGCATGAACGTCGTCGGTTGAAAATGGGAATCGCCATGCCCACAAAAGAATCCCCACAATGAGCGCCAGCAAAATGGATCCGGCCAGAACGAGGCGCTTCTGAAGAGCCGGTTTTTCTTCGCTTCGCAAAGTCCGCAGATGCGCGAGAGCAAACGCGGCGAGCAATGGCGCGAGCAGCGCCGTGAGGATCACATATTTGACTGGATACGTCATCAAGCTGAGTTGCGGGATTATTTTTCGCAGGGCGGGATAAACAAAAGTGTTTTCACCGAGCGCAAAAATCAAAGCTGCCATCGCAATCACGCCAAGCAAACACACGCGCCCCTCCCGGATCGTCCAAAATGCCAGCAAGGCGAGCCAGAGCGTGCCGATGCCAAGATAGTAGGACGATGTCCAGTACTGGCCATTCTGGAAAAAGATTCCCTCGGTATGCGTAAGGCCGAAAGCCATCGGCACGAGAAAATTCGCCCAGCCCCAGCCGGGCATGGACCAGCGCGTGTCCGCGTATCCGGCGCTCCGCTGCGAATGGGAGGCGAGGTCGAGGAACGGCAGCAGTTGCGCCGCTGCCAGCGCCATCATCAGCGCCACAACCAGGGGAAAACGCCAGAACATTGAGAAGCGGGGTGATTCGCCTTTCACAAACTGTTGAATCCACAGTGCCAGCAACAAAATCCAGGTGAGAAAAATGATTTCCGGGCCGCCGGCAAGCATTTGCAGGGCGCCGGCGAACGCGGCCAGAATGATTTTTCGCCCGCCCTCGCGCCATGCCAGTTCAACCGCGAGCACGACCCACGGCATCCAACTGAGCGTGGCGATGTGGCTGGGCCACATGAGCAGGTTGAGTGTCAGGCCGTTGAACGCAAAGGCCACGCCCGCGAACGCCGCGGCGAAGGAGTTGCCCGTCCAGCGTCGGGCGAGAAAAAACATGCCGAAGCCCGCGAACCACAAATGCAGCAGGCAGAAAAAACTCAGCGACCATTGCAGCGGCAGCAGAAGATAAATCAGCGCCGGCGGATAGAGCGGCATGGTGTTCCATTGCGCGAGGAACGGCACGCCGCAGTTGTTGTAAGGATTCCAAAACGGCAGTTCGCCATGCCGGAAACATTCCTGTTGAAAATGGGCGAGCGGATAGGCAAAGAATCCATAGTCGCGTACCACAAAAGTTTCCAAGCCGAGGATGACTTGCGGGAACGCGGCGAAAACCAGCAGCGCCAGCAGCAGCGCAAACCGCCACGGCGTGAACCATGGGTCAATCGGGCTGTTGGCTTGACTTGCGGGTTGTTGCATTCGCCACGATTAAACCAGCGGCAACGCGAAATGCAATGCCGCTTCACGGAATGACTAATTCCTAAATCCGAATGACTAAAGAATTCCAAAATGACCAAATTCCTAATGCATATGCCTAGCTGCTCATTCGGGCTTGGTCATTCTTTAGTCATTATGGTTTGGTCATTCGTCATTCCACCCATTCCATCCATCGCCATTGGTTGACGCTAACCCGCCGAGGTCTTACGCTAATCTTGTTTATGAGCGAACTGCAAAACTCCCTGCTGGAATTGATCCGGCGCACCTCGGCGGAAATTCCCGACGACGTCAACCAATCCATCCTTGCGTCGCTGGAACAGGAAAGAAAAGGCACCATTGCCGAGAGCGCGCTGAAGATCATTGACCAGAATATCCAACTCGCCAAACGTAAATCACAGCCGATTTGCCAGGACACCGGCAGCATCCTGTTTTACGTGGATTGCCCGGTCGGCTTCGACCAGATCGCTTTTGAAGAAACCGCGAAGGAAGCCGTGAAGCTGGCCACCAAAAAAGGTTTTCTCCGCCAGAACTCCGTGGATTCGCTCACTGGCGTCAACGACGGCACGAATGTCGGGCCGGGCGCGCCCGTGTTTCATCTTCATCAGCATCGTTCGCCGGAACTGAGCGTGCGGCTCGTGCTCAAGGGCGGCGGCTGCGAGAACGTCGGTGCGCAATACTCGCTGCCGAACGAAAAGCTCCAGGCGAACCGCGACCTCGACGGCTGTCGCAAGGTGATTCTCGACGCGGTGTTGCAGGCGCAGGGCAAGGGCTGCGGCCCGGGCATTCTGGGTGTGTGCATCGGCGGCGACCGCGCAACCAGCTACGAGATGAGCAAGACGCAATTCCTGCGGCTGATCCCCGACCGGAACCCGAATCCGAAGCTGGACAAGCTGGAGCAGGACATTTTGAAGACGGCAAACGAACTCGGCATCGGCCCGATGGGATTTGGGGGCAAGACGACGCTGCTGGGCGTGAAGATTTGCGCGGCGAACCGCCTGCCCGCGTCCTATTTCGTCAGCATCAGCTACATGTGCTGGGCCTTCCGGCGTCAGGGCGTGACGCTGGATGAGGACGGGAAAATTCAAAAATGGCTTTATTGAGGAAATTAAAAAATGATAACATTAGCTGCTCCATTCACCGAAGAAAAAGTCCGGGCGCTGAAAGTTGGCAACGAGGTGCTGATTTCCGGCGTCGTATTTACCGGGCGCGACGCGGTCCACAAATACCTGCACGAGGGCGGCAAGTTGCCGCCGGGCGTGAATTTTCGCGACGCGATTCTTTATCATTGCGGTCCGGTTGTGATGAAGCAGGACGACGGTTCCTGGAAGGCCACTGCCGCCGGCCCGACGACTTCCATCCGCGAAGAGCCGTATCAGGCGCATATCATCAAGGAATTCGGCCTGCGTGGTGTCATCGGCAAAGGTGGCATGGGCGACAAGACGCTGGCGGCGTGCAAGGAGAATGGCTGCGTGTATCTGCATGCGGTCGGCGGCGCGGCGCAGGTGCTGGCCGAGTGCATCAAAAATGTGCGAAACGTTTATCTCATGGATAAATTCGGCGCGCCAGAGGCGATTTGGGAATTTGAAGTAGCGGATTTCCCCGCTGTCGTCACGATGGACGCCCACGGCAATTCGTTGCACAAGGAAGTCTTTGCAAAGAGCCAGGCGGAACTCGCGAAGCGGTTGTGATTTTAACGGTAGGGCCGAGCTGCCGCTCGGCCTGGCTGCGCGGCAGCGCAGCCCTACCAATCTAAAATTTAAAGTTCCATTCGTGCGTGACGTGATTCTCCCGCCCCGGAATCGTGACAATTCCGAGTTTCCTTGTCGCGGTATGAATTCCATTGCATGCTCATTTCGGATCGAAACCGCGTGTACGGGATTGTTGTGAATTCCCATGAAAAATATTCGTTGGATGACAGTGGTTCGCGGATTAGCCGTGGCCGGAATGTTTCTTTACGTGTTTTCCCGGTTTGTCCCCTGCACCGCAGTTGATGATTATCCCATTATTGATGGGGTTGATAATGCCTGGACACAGGTTCTGCATGTGGTCTTCAGCCGGCATTGGCAGTTCGGGCAGGACATTGTTTTTACCTACGGGCCTTGGGGGTTTCTTGCCCGTGGTTATTACCCGCCGACGTATCTGGTTTCCGTGGTTGCATGGATGATTCTGTCGCTCGTTTTTTTATGCGCGGGCTGGCGGCTGGCGCGCCATCTTTCGGACAACCGTCTGGTGGCCGGGCTTTGGCTGGTCGGATTTACTGCGGCAGCCAGCTTGCCGACGGGGGATGATTTCAACATCCGGCTGGTCGCCTGGGGTGTGCTGCTGCTGTTCCTGCATTTTTTTGTGGAGGAATGCGCCTTCACGCTGATCCAAGCTTTGCTGGCGGTGTCGCTGGGATGGTTGAGCCTGGTCAAGTTCACCGGATTGATGGAAAGCGTAATGGTGATCGCCGTTATTGCGGCATACGACATTTTACGCCACCGGCGGATTCCGTGGATTGTGCCGTTGTGGATGGCGAGCCTCGTGTTCTTCTGGGTCGTCGCCGGACAGCACTTAAGTTCACTAGGCCCGTTTTTGTGCAACTCCTGGCGGTTCGCCGGTGGTTACACGGAAGCGATGATGCTAACCGACAAAACGGGAACCCGTGACGCCGTCTGTTTTCTGCTGATCGCCTTGCTGCTGTGCGCGTTGACCGGACGGATTGCCTGGACGCGGCACCGACTTTTTGGGGCGTTGCCTTTGGCAGGTGTTGGAACAATTTTATTCATCGTTTTCAAATTGGGTTATGTGCGGAATGACCAGCACGAGATCACCTCGGCCATGGCGCTGGTTCTCATCTCGCTGGCGTGTTTTGCGGTGGCCTGGCCAGAGAAAAAAAGCGCGGCGGTTGCGGCTTCATGCCTGCTGATTGCCTCCACGCTGTTTGGTTCATCCGTGTTCAACTGCTGGTTGCCGGGCAATGGGCTATGGAAACAACTCGCCGGGACATTCAGCATCTACAACCTGGTAGCTCCGGTTGCCTGTCCATCTACCGGTTATTTGCGGAGCCAGTATGAAAAAAATCTTGCGAGCGTACTTAAGGCCCACCCATTGCCCCCCATCGAAGGCGATGCAGATCTTTATTCCTTTGATCAAACCATCCTGTTTGCCCACGCGTTGCCATATCAACCGCGGCCAGTCATTCAAAGCTATGCCGCCTTCTCGCCGGATCTGGCGAAAATGAACGCCGTCCATCTGCGGACAGCGCGGGCCGCCTGCAACATCCTGTTTGCTGTTCAGCCGCTGGACGGCCGGTTTCCTTCGCTGGATGACGGCCTTTCCTGGCCGGAATTGCTGACGCTTTACGATATCAAAGGCGCGTCGGATGACCGGGGATCATTCCTGCTCCTGTCGCGGTCGGCGTTGCCACGAGAATATCGCCTGACCCCGCTCTGGAACACGTCGGCCCGCTTTGGCGAACCAATCACGTTGCCTGCCGCGACCAATGGCCTGGTCTGGGTTGAAATCGGGATAAAAAAATCCCTGGAGGGAACCGTGGTTGCGACATTCTACAAACCGCCGGTATTGATGCTGACTGTGTCGCTTCAGGACCACACGCAACGTCGTTTCCGCCTCGTCCCCGGCATGGCTGGTGGCGGCTTTCTGCTGTCACCGCTGATCGCAGATACCCGGTCTTTTGCCGCGCTCGCCACCACTGGCCGGCAGGATTTGGCTGGATTGGAAGTGGTGTCCATGACCATTTCCTCCGGCACCGGATCAGGAGCAACCGGTTGCTACCAGTCGCCAATGCCGGTGCGGTTTTACCGCCTGGATTTTCCGTTGCAGGATTACAAGAATCCATGGCCGGTGAAACCGCTGGAAAGGTGAGATGATTTTGCGGAGAGCCGGGTGGAGCGGGCAAAAAGGTTTAAATAAGGAATCCAGGAGGGCAGGAGAACAATCTCCTCATGGTTTCATGGGTTCCTTATTAGAATTTAAAGTTCCATTCGCGCGTGGTGTATTTATCCCGTGCCAGCGCCGTAATCTTTTCCAGCGGCGGATTTTTCAATGGTTCTCCCGCTTTCCATGCCCGTCGTAACGCCGCCTTCACTTCATTTGCCGACACGTTCAGGTTGGTCAGAAAATCGGTATGCGCGCGGTGCTCCCGGTAATCGGGTTGCTTCGATGGCATTGGCAATAGCTCGCCAATCCGTGCAAGGTCGAAGTCCAGCAGAAACGTCCCGTGAAAGAGCAGGAAGTGTTTGCGGCGGCGCTGGGAGTTTCCGGAAAACTTGCGTTCGCTTATGGCGAGATCGGTGTGGCCGCGGATGGCTACGTTGAGGGTTGAGAGTTGAGGGTTGAGAGTTGCAATCGCCGCTCGGTTTTGGCGCATGATGAACTGGTTGGCGATGCCGATATTGTGAAGCGGGCCGTCGGCGGTGATTCGCAAAACCAGCGTGTAGTTGAGGCAGCCGGGACCTTGCACCACGGTGCCCCCGCCGGAACAGCGCCGCAGAACCGGGATGCCACGCGCTGCGCACGCCGCGACGTTCACTTCCGTGGCCACTTTGTTCGCATAGCCGACGACGACGAAATATTCACACGGTTCCCAAAAACGCAGAATTTCCCCGCCATCGCCGGCTTCCGCGGCATCGAGCAACACCTCGTCGCACGCCAGGTTCTCGGCGGGCGAGGGGAGCGTCAGATCGAGTAATTCCATTTTGCAGTTGTGCTGATTTCGCTGGCGTCGAGTCTAAGGTTCCGGTTTAATCTTACCGAGCTTTTTTTGTGAGATTGGAATAATGGCGGAGGAAACAGTAAACATGGAAAAAAAAGAAATTCACGGTTCGAGAGACAAGTGGGCGGAGTCGCTACAGTCCATTTTTGATCTGGCACTGGAAAATCAAGGGCCGGAACGCACGGCGCAATTACTGAACCAGCTGGCCGACCATCTGCATGCGTCGCAGGACGGTTTGCCGCGCGGCTTCAACACACCATACGTCAACACGATTCCGTCGGAGCAACAACCGCCGTTTCCCGGCGACTGGCAGATGGAGCGCCGGATCAAGAGCTACATTCGCTGGAACGCCATGGCGATGGTGGTCAAGGCCAACTCCACCACCAACGTTGGCGGCCACATCTCCACCTACGCCTCGGCGGCGACGCTTTACGAGGTCGGGTTCAATCATTTTTTCCGCGGACGCACGGAGAATTTTCCGGGTGACATGATTTATTTCCAGGGTCACGCCGCGCCGGGCATTTATGCGCGGGCATTTCTCGAAGGCCGTCTGGACGAAAAACATCTGCAAAACTTCCGCCAGGAACTCGCCGACGGCGGCGGGTTGTCGTCGTATCCGCATCCGTATCTGATGCCGGAGTTCTGGCAGTTTCCGACGGTCTCGATGGGGCTTGGCCCGCTAATGTCCATTTACCAAGCGCGGTTTAATCGCTATCTTCAGGCGCGCGGCCTGGCGAAATGGACGGAGGAACCGAAGGTCTGGTGTTATGTCGGCGACGGTGAATCGGACGAGCCGGAGACGCTCGGTTCCCTCACGCTTGCATCGCGCGAGAACCTCGACAACCTCATCTGGGTGGTGAATTGCAATTTGCAGCGGCTGGATGGACCGGTGCGCGGCAATGGCAAAATCATCCAGGAACTCGAAGCCGCGTTCCTCGGCGCCGGCTGGAACGTCATCAAGGTCATCTGGGGCAGCGATTGGGATGATTTGCTCGCGCGCGACAAATCCGGCCTGCTCCTCAAGCGCATGGGCGAGGCGGTGGACGGCGATTACCAGAAGTATTCCGTCGAGCCGGGCAGCTACACGCGCCGGCATTTCTTCGGTAAATATCCCGAACTGCTGGAACTGGTGAATCACCTCACCGACGACCAGATACGCAAGCTGCAGCGCGGCGGTCACGACACGCGCAAAGTTTATGCCGCCTATCAGGCCGCGATAAAGCACAAGGGCCAGCCAACGGTGATCCTCGCCAAAACGGTGAAAGGTTACGGCCTTGGCGAAGCGGGCGAGGGCCGCAACATTTCGCATCAGCAGAAAAAGATGAACGAGAAGGAGCTGCGCGAATTCCGCGCGCGGTTCAACATTCCCATCAGTGACGACGTCATTGCGGAGACGCCGTTTTATCGTCCGCCGGCGGACAGCCCGGAGACGAAGTATCTGCTCGAACGGCGCAAAACGCTCGGCGGTTTTTTGCCCGTGCGCAAGGTCAATCCCGGTTCGCCGGCACTCGACGTGCCGAAGCGCGATTTTTTCGCCGAGTTTTTCAAAGGCTCGAGCGCGGGAGTTTCGACGACGATGGCTTTTGTGCGGCTGATCAGCGTTTTACTGCGGCACAAAGGCATGAGCCGAAACATCGTGCCCATCATTCCCGACGAGGCGCGCACGTTCGGCCTCGACGCGCTGTTCAAGGACATCGGCATTTATTCGTCCAAGGGACAGCTTTACGATCCGGTGGACAGCCAGTCACTGCTTTACTACAACGAAAAGAAGGACGGACAGATTCTTGAGGAAGGCATCACCGAGGCCGGTTCGATGGCGTCGTTCATTGCGGCGGGCACGTCTTACGCGACCCATGGCGTGCCGATGGCGCCGTTTTACATTTACTACTCAATGTTCGGTCCGCAACGCGTGGGCGACTTGTTCTGGCTGGCTGGCGACATCCGGGCGAAAGGCTTTCTTCTTGGCGCGACTTCCGGTCGTACCACGCTCAACGGGGAAGGCCTCCAGCATCAGGACGGCCACAGTCTGCTTCATGCCGGCACCGTGCCGACGTTGCTGGCCTACGACCCGGCGTTTGCGTACGAAATCGCCGTCATCGTGGCCGATGGCCTGCGGCGGATGTATGCCGAGGGCGAGGACATTTTTTATTATCTCACGCTTTACAACGAAAACTACCCCATGCCGCCGATGCCGGCGGGCGTCGAGGATGGTATTTTGAAAGGGCTGTATCGTTTCAAAGCCGGGCCTGAAATCCCCACTCGTAGCAGTGGACGTAAGTCCGCTCCATCGTCGGCTGCTACGGTTCAGGGTCTGAAGGCTCACATCTTCGGCAGCGGGTCAATCATCAATTCGGCGCTCAAGGCGCAGGAAATCCTGGCCGAACGTTACGGGGTATCCGCCGACGTGTGGAGCGCGACGAGCTACAAACTGCTCCGCATTGACGCTCTGGGGTGCAAACGCTGGAACATGCTGCATCCGACGGCGGCTCCCAAAAAATCCTACATCGAGACATTGCTGGCGAAAGAGCAGGGGGTATTTGTCGCGGTTTCGGATTACATGCGGCTGGTGCCCGACCAGATAGCGCCGTGGGTTCCGGGCGGCTTTATGACGCTGGGCACGGACGGCTTTGGCCGCAGCGACACGCGGGCACGATTACGGCGCTTTTTTGAAGTGGACGCGGAATCCACTGTCATCGCCACGCTCTACGCGCTGGCGGAGAAAGGGCTGGTTGAGCGTCAACTTGTCGAAAAGGCTATCAAAGATCTCGGCGTTGATCCGGAGAAGATTCAACCGCAGATCGTCTAAGGAAGATGTCGTCGTAGCCGCCGGCGTGAGCTGGCTCTGACTTTTGTAGGAGTCGAGGTGACGAGACTCATTCTTAACAATTAGAGACTCCTCACGTCGTCTCCTACTATTCTTCAATACACCAGCACAAGGACCGCCGCCTTTGGATTCAATAAGGAATCCATGAAGCCATGAACCGGCCTCCTGTATTCCTGGTTTCCTTATTCAATAAACGAGGACGAGAACGGCGGCGTCTTGGGCGGATTTGACGACCTCCTCAAACTTCCGGTCAGTCGTGACCGGCGTTTTGAGCTTGGCCGAAACCGCCGGCACGGATTCGAGGAAACAGTAGGGCTTGCGGCGTTCCGCAGCCCCAATATCAGGGCAGGCCACGACGTGCTGTGCCAGATGTACATCCAGCGTCAGCTTGAACGTGCGGGGTTGAATTTAGCGGGAGTATGTACTTAACGCAAATTAATCAAAACACGAGCATGGCACGCCGATTATTTGGGCGGGCTGGCCATCCATTGGCCAGCAATCGGGTTCTGCATCTTGGCCCGTTTGCGTTAAGTACATACTCCCGGAATTAAGTGATTTACCAGTTGCACATTGGCAACCGCCGGAGTAAAGATAGTTTTTCAATGCATACGGGTAGAGAGTTTATCAGGTTGTTCGGGCGGTCGCTCTCGGCCCTCATATATGCTTAAACTACTTTCGATTCTCATTCTGATGGTTGCGCTCGCCAGCGGGGTGTGCGCGCAGGAAAAACCACGTGTGCTCGTCCTCACCGATATTTCCAACGAGCCGGACGACGAGGAATCACTCGTCCGCTTTCTTGTTTATGCGAATGAGTTTGATGTCGAAGGACTGGTGGCGACCACTTCGACGTGGCTCAGAACCAAAACGCGGGAAGATTTGATTCGACGCGACATTGCCGCTTATGCCGAGGTGCGAACCAATCTATTGAAACACGCGCCGGGATTTCCTCCTGCGGAGCAACTGCTCGCCGTCACCAAGACTGGCCAGACCGGTTACGGAATGCAGTTTGTGGGGCCGGAAAAGAGCACCGCCGGTTCACAGCTTATCATTGATGCCGCCGACAAAACCGATCCGCGTCCGATCTGGGTGGCGGTCTGGAGCGGTGCGAATACGCTGGCACAGGCACTGACTGACGTGCGCGCTGCACGTAGCCCAGAGGAATTAAAGCGTTTTGTCGCCAAGCTACGCGTTTATGCGATCTCCGACCAGGACGATGCTGGAGCCTGGATTCGCAAAGAGTTTCCTGATCTTTTTTACATCGTTTCGCCGAGCACGCAGGACGGAAAAGAATATTGGCGCGCCACTTGGACGGGCATTTCCGGCGACCGCCATTACCGGAACGGGCCATGGCATAAGTTCAATCTGGTGGACAATCCCTGGCTAGAGGAACACGTCATCAAAAACCACGGCCCGCTCGGCGCACTTTACCCGAAGCTGGCTTACATCATGGAAGGCGACACGCCCACCTTCCTCGGACTGATTGATAACGGCCTCGGTTGGACGACCAGCCCGTCCTATGGCGGCTGGGGCGGACGCTACGTGCATTATCGCCCGTCAGGTGAAACGCGCCGGATTTGGACCAACAACGATGACAGCCGCGACACGGTCACAGCCGATAATGGCAAAACCGAAACCTCTGATCCGGCCACCATCTGGCGCTGGCGCGAACAGTATCAAAATGATTTCGCGGCGCGGATGAACTGGTGCGTTGCCAATGATTTCACGAACGCGAACCACAATCCGGTTGCGGTACTCAATGGCGACCGCACAAAAAATGTTCTCACCATTTCCGCCACGAACAGCGCAACGGTCGCGCTCACGGCCGAAGGCACCAGTGATCCGGACGGAAATACCGTGCGCGCGACATGGTGGATTTATTCCGAAGCCGGCAATGTCTGGGGTTCGACGCTCACGGCAACTGAAGGATTGAAAACGGAAGTGCACCTGCCGCAAGTCAAAAAGTCCGCACAATTCCACGTCATTCTTCAAGTGGAAGACGACGGCGATCCGCATTTGTTCGCCTATCGTCGTGCAATCATCGAAGTCCAGCCCTGACTTTTTCCCAGGTTAACATCAAGCTGGCCATTCCCCTCAAAAACCAGGTGATAATCATAAAAATGTTCTGCCAACGTGCTTTATTTTCACTCTTTTTTTCAATGTTGATTTGTATCGTTGGATCGAAGGTGATGGCTGTGGATCGAATTGGGAGCGACTTGTCCTCGGCGATGGTTTGGACGGGCAAACCGATTGTGGATAATGCGCCGGGAAACATGGTGGTTTTTCGCAAACAGTTTGAGGTTGCAACGCTGCCGCAGCAGACGACGTTGCATGTTTTCGCCGATGTACGCTACCTGCTTTGGGTGAATGGCAACTATGCTGAACGCGGCCCGGCGAGGTTCGAGCCAACAGCGCCGGAATATGATTCCATTGACATTGCGAAACTGTTACGCCCGGGCAGCAATGTCATTTGCATCCTCGTCACAGCGCAAATCAGCAACGGTAAAACTCGATGGCATGAGCCGGGCCTAGCCGCTGAACTTGTCGGGAAAAGTGGCGGCAAATCAAAAACAATTTTAAACACGGACGCGACTTGGAAATGGAGCGACCAGACACGCTATCGCCAGGCAAGAACGGATTGGGCGAACATTTATGATGTGGTGGATGCGCGTGTGGAAGACGGTGATTGGACGCAGCCGGATTACGATGACAGCAAATGGGCCGCAGTTCAACCGGTGAAAGACCCAGTTTGGGGAACGCTGACGGCGCGCCGCATTCCGCTCCTACGTGAAACTGTCGTGACGCCGGAGTGGCAGGCAGGATTGCAATGGCCGGTCACGCTCAAAACGAACGAACAAATCACGTTCAAATTTCCACGCCTCGTTTTGGCCTACACGGAAATCGAAATGGATGCGGATGCGGGCAGTGTTTTGGAATTCACTGACTCGCCTTCTATAAAATACATCTGCCGGGCGGGAATGCAGACTTACATTACGAGCGATACGCATTCGATTTTTGATGGCGGTTTCAAGGTGAAATTCGGGCGCGTGACCTTGAAAAGTGTCAAGTTCGTCGAGCGGCTCTATCCTTTCGAGCGCATCGGCAGCTTCAAATCGAACGACCCGCTGCTCGACAAACTTTGGACGACTTGCGTGCGTGGTCTGGAAATTACCAGTGAGGACGCCTATGTGGATTGCACCGACCGCGAACGCGTGGAGTGGATGGATTGTGATCCGCCGGCCTTTGACGTCACCCGCGTCACCATGGCCGGTCCAACTCCCAACGGGGGAAAAGTCTTCGCCGACCCGCGTTTGCTGGAGGAAATGCTGCGGCGCACCGCCTATACCCTGCAACCTGACGGTTGGGTGAAGGCGCACACCTGCTCCGACCGTTTTGATCTTCACGCCAAGATGGAAGATCGCGCGTGTGACTGGGTGGAGGGGGCGCGACGGTATTACGAAAGCTGTGGCCGGCTGGACGTCATCCGCGAAATCTGGCCCGCCATGGTTTCACAGATGAATTATTTTCTCGACCGCCGTACTCCGCGCGGCCTCGTGTGTGCACGCGAATGGGTGGTCTGGGGCAATCCGGTTGGCTATCAAACCTGTGAAGGCACGGCGCTCAATGCGTTCATCTGCCGGGCACTCGGCGACGCGGCATTTTTAGGAAACCTCATCGGCGAAAAGAAACAGGCGAAAGAATTTGCTGACGCCGCCGAAAATCTGGCCGGGGCGATCAACACTGTTCTGTGGAATGAAACGGCTGGAACTTATTACGCGGGCTATTATGATCTGGCCACCGCCCAAAAGGCTCCTGATTACCGTCCCCTTAAGTTGAAGGTGGAAAGCAACCTGATTGAGCCAAGCCGTCACGCCGCGCTCTTTGCGCTGGATCAAGAACTCGTCCCGGCAGATCGCCGTGAGCGCGTGACGCGGTATCTGATGGCGAATGTGCCAAAGGACAATCCGATCATGCAGTATTATTACCTCTTCAAACAGCAATATGCCTTGGATAATCCCAAACAAGATCTCGATGTCTTAAACACCCAGCGAACGCAATGGAAAGACATGGCCGAGTCTCCCTACGAAGCAACCTTTGAAGGATTGCACGCCTGGGGTTCCAAAGCGCACTGTTACGGAATGTTTCCGGCTTACTTTCTCAGTTCCTATGTCCTCGGTGTGCGGCTGGATCGCCCGGTGCAAAACAAGACCTTGCTCATCGAGCCGCGTCTAGGAAACCTGACGGAAGTAGCTGGCACGGTGGTCACGGAATTCGGTCCGGTGCCGGTGTCATGGAAACAAACAAGTGACCACTGGGGGTTTTCAGTCACGGTTCCCGCCGGAATTAAAACCCGGCTGCGCCTGCCCGTTGGAATCGGCAAGTTCGTCGCGACGCTGGATGGCAAGGATGTGTCTTCGCCTCACGCGGGTCGTTGGTTGGAAATCTTATTGACCGGCGGTACGCACAACGGTACTTGGACCAGTGCGAATTGATTTGATACGGATGTTCACAGCTAGGCATCGCCAAGCCGGACGGTCATCAATTTCATCGTAGCAGCCGACGTGAGTCGGCTCTAACTTCTCCACCTGAAATAATGAGCGGACTCACGTCCGCTGCTACATCAATAGACGAGGACGAGAACGGCAGCATCCTGTGCCGACTTCACCACATCCTCAAATTTCTCATCCTTCGTGTTGGGCGCTTTGAGCTTGGCCGAAACTGCCGGCACCGATTCGAGGAAGCTCAAAAGCAGACTGCTCTTGACCGCATAATTCACATTCTCCGGCAACGCCCCGCTCGCCGCCAGCGCCGCCCCCGCATCCAGCTTGGCCGACACGATGCCGATCACGTTGCCCCGCTCATCCACCAGCGGACGATGCTCGTGCTGCCATTTGCCCGGCTGCATGGTGGCCGTCTGCAAAGACCACGCTGATTTGAAAATAGCGCGGGTCATCCGCCGGTCGAAGTTCGACTTCCCAATAGCGATTTCCCCCGTGGTGGCCGTGCGCCAGCACCTTGGGCGCGAACCCTTGCAAACCGATGTTGGGAAAACCGACCGTCGCCACCGTGCCGCCCAGAAGCCCCGTGCGACTAGCGGCAATGGGCAGCGATGCAAACCGCCCGACCGCCTTCAACAACGCCAGATCATTGGCCGCATCCACCTGAACCACCTTGGCGTCAATCAAACCCGCGCCCGTGAGCAAACGAACCTTCGTCGCATCCTTGACCACATGATAATTTGAAATCAAATAACCATCGTCCGTGATGAAAACACCGTGCCGGTGAGGCCTTTTGGAATCCAGTTATGATAGGAATTCGGGCTTGACGCAGGATCGGTGGTTTGATCTGATGCTGTTGTGCCGCGAAAAAATAAAGTTCCCAAAGACGCCGTGTTGCTGATTCCCGAACCGGAACAGGCAGGGTCGCCACCGGCACATGGCGTCAAACCCGGCTACTACAACTCCAAGCAAATGTTGCAGCTTCTCGACCTCCACAAAGACGATGCGGATGAGGCCATTCCATTGCGGACAATCCCAAAGGGATTGAATCATTCAGCCCAGCGTTGCCGCGCCAGCGGCTACGCTGGGTTAATCGTTTCCATCATTTCAACAACTCTGAAAGAGTTGAATCATCTGCCAGCTTTGAACATCATTACGCCATGCCGCAATCGCTCGCCAAGATTCTTGTGCATACGGTTTTTTCAACCAAAGACCGTCGCCCATTTCTTCGCGACAAACCGGTTCGCGAAGAATTGCACCGCTACCTCGGCGGCATCCTGACCAATCTCGACTGCCAGCCTCTCATCATCGGCGGCGTGGAAGACCACGT